>Ga0070741_10001677_pt1 | contig 64909 bp, 42 predicted proteins | sample Coa_R1_4_FD_66440 | JGI IMG/M metagenome (GOLD analysis project Ga0070741, IMG submission 66440) | Surface soil microbial communities from Centralia Pennsylvania, which are recovering from an underground coalmine fire - Coalmine... | ecosystem: Environmental > Terrestrial > Soil > Unclassified ...
GGAGTCGGTTTCGAGGAGCAAATCGGCATGTTGACGGGCGTGAGTCAAGCGGCGTTGCTGTTCGGTGTAGTCGGCTTCTGTCCAGTTGAGTTTGCGGCGGCGGGTGGAAACTTCAAAGGATGAATTGAGAAAGATCAGCAAGTCAGGATTGGTAATTTTTTGCCACATGCTCGGCACATACGAATGTTCCTGCGCGATGTGGCGGCATCGAAAGCCCCGCCTTTCCAACTCTGCGATCAATGTGGATTTCCCCGCGCCGCACGGCCCAACGATGCCGATCAGGAAACGTTTACTGCCAGGCTCATCCATTTACGAATTAATCGGGAGTCTGATTCCCATGCGGCGGACCTCGTCGCCGGTGCGCGGGACAACTTTCAGGACGAGTACGCTGATGTCGTCGGCTGGCCGGCCTTCGTCAAGTTTGACCGCATAATTCAGAAGCGAATCAGCCAGTTCTTGCGGCGTCGGGTCTTGTTCTTCGAGCAGAGAACGGGTCGTTTCGCAAACATCCATCGGTTGACCGCGGCGTTCGCCGGCGTGAGTCAAACCATCGGTGTAAATCACAATCGTCAAATCGGTTTCAATTTCAATTTCCGTGATGACAGGTCGCACATCGCGGGAAGCGCCAAGCGGCACACTCTCCGCCGCGAGGCAATCCGTCTTGCCGCCACGCGAGATGAAAATGGGAGCAGGATTGTTGCGAGTGAGCACGATTGTGCCGCTATGCAAATCCACCGAGGCGATGTTCAGGGTGCAGACCACTTTGCCTTGTTTGTCAGTGAATAACGCGTCCGAGGCAGCGCGCGCCGCCGCGCCATCCCGCACGCCCTCGGCCAGCAGACCGATGACTTTGCGAACGACCATCATCGAAACCGCTTTTGCGCCGCGGCCGGAGGTTTGCCCATCCGCCAGGACAACAGACAATCCGCCATTCGGACGCTCGATAGCCTCGAGTGTGTCTCCGCTTTCGGACGACGCGTACTTGTTGACTTTGGATACCGCGATCTGCACTTCCATACCTTTCAATTCTACAACCTTTCAGGCTTGACGTCACTGCCTTCTGCCGATATAATCCGCCCGCTTCGTTGAAAACGCGTAGTAGCAACTTAAGTTGCTGCTACTTATGTAAAAGGAGAACGTCATGACCCCACATCCCAAGCGCAAACACTCGAAGGGCCGCCGCGACCGCCGTCGCGCCCATGATGCTTTGCAATCGCGCAACCTGGTTGCCTGCTCCAACTGCGGCTCGATGAGATTGCCTCATACAGTCTGCCCGAACTGCGGCCACTATCAGGGACGCGAAGTGTTTGAAGTCAAAAAAGAAAAACAACAACCCGGGTAATTCGCAACGAGCCGTGACGAACACGGCTCGTTTGTGTTTAAAACGCTGGAGAGAAAATGAAACTTGATTTCAAAACCACCGCGTTTGTTTTTCCCGGCCAAGGCTCGCAATCCGTGGGTATGGGACGCGATCTTGCCGCGCAATACCCTGTTGCCAGGCAGACCTTTGAAGAAGCAGATTCGATTCTTGGATTTGCTTTGTCGAAATTGATGTGGGATGGGCCAGACACTGAACTGAATGACACAGTCAATACTCAGCCTGCGTTGTACGTTCACTCGATGGCCGCATACAGAGTCTTCACGCATCTTTACCCGGACCTCAAACCGGCCGCGCTGGCGGGACATTCGCTTGGCGAGTTGTCAGCTCTCGCGGCGGCTGAGGCTTTGTCTTTTGCAGACGGCCTGCGACTTGTCCGCAAGCGCGGCGAGTTGATGAAGCGAGCGGGTGAACTTGCACCCGGAAGCATGGCTGCCATCTTGAATCTCGATATTCCCGCACTGGAAAAAGTTTGTGCTGAAGCGAGCCGCGAGGGTGAATCCGTTCAGGTTGCAAACGATAATTGTCCTGGGCAGGTGGTTATCTCTGGCGCCAAGGCCGCAGTAGAGCGCGCCATGGAAGGCGCAAAAGCCGCGGGTGCGAAGCGCGCCATCCCGCTGGCGGTTTCGATAGCCGCGCACTCGCAGTTAATGGCATCTATTCAAAATGAGTGGAATGAGGCGGTCAATGCCGCGTCGATCAAAGGCGTGGAAGGTCAAATCATTGGGAATGTGAATGCCAATGTCATTCGATCTGCGGCGGAATTGCGCGCGGACATTCAATTGCAGATGCAATCGCGCGTGCGCTGGACCGAGTCGGTGCAGAGGATGATTGGAAACGGAATCAAGGCCTTCGTCGAGGTTGGAAGCGGAAGCGTTCTCATCGGCCTGATTCGCCGCATCGATTCATCGGCGGTGGGCTTGCCGCTTGGGAATCCATCCGATTTTGCCGCGCTCGAATGACGCTTTGTGACATATAGTATAATGGCGGCGTGAGCAATTTGTCCGACATAAACACAATTGACGATGCCGCTTGCGACGCGGTTCTGTCAGTGTAACTGGATGTACTCTATCTGGTCAGGGAGAAGCCTGACCAGATTTTGTTTTTATCTCACCCGGCCCCTCTCCTGCGTATAAAAGAGGAGGGAAAGGAATTGGAAAATGAAGTTGAGTAAATTAGCAAGTGAAATCGCCGAGTCTCCAACCCTGGCCTTGAATGAAGAAGCGCGACTTTTGCGCGAACGCGGTGAAGCGGTGATACATTTAGGCATCGGAGAGCCGAAGAACAAAACACCGATCAATGCCATCCTGTCGTCTGCCGCAAAGCTGACCAGCGGGGAAGTGAAATACACACCCGCGGACGGCGTGCCTTCGCTCAAGAAAGCAATTGTCCGCTACACCGAGGAAAATTATGACCGGCTTGTCGCGCCGGAAAACGTAATCGTCACCAACGGGGCGAAACAATCGCTGTTTAATATTTTCTTTTCCATTTTGAATCCGCAGGATGAAGTGATCGTGATCGCGCCGTACTGGGTGTCGTATCCTGAAATTATCAAGATGTGCATGGGGCGGCCGGTGATTGTTACGCCGGAAGACGGGACGTTCACGCCGCGTTTTGAAGATATTGAGCGCGCAGTGACTTCGTACACGCGAGCGATTGTCGTCAACAGTCCGAATAATCCATCCGGCGTGATTTATCCGCCCGCATTGATTGAGAAGCTGGTTGACTTTTGTGAACGCAAGGGAATCTTTTTGGTCTGCGACGATATTTATCACAAACTGGTCTTTGATGGCAAAGAGGCAGTTCCAGCCACTCGGTTTACACAAAAAGATATCGAAGATTCTCACATCATCATCGTCAATGGCGTAGCGAAAATTTACGGCATGACCGGTTTTCGCGTCGGGTGGGTGGTGGCGCCGCGTGACCTTGTGCGTGTGATGACCAATGTCACTGCCCAGACCACGTCGGGCGTCAGCCCCGTCAGCCAGGCCGCGGCGGAGGGCGCGCTGAACGGTTTGCAGTCCGTGGTGGAGGCGATCCGTTTGCAGATCCAGAACAATCGCGATGTCTTATTGCAGGAATTGAAGTCCTTCAATGGAGCGCGGCTCATCCCGCCGGACGGGACTTTTTATGCATTGCCCGATCTGCGCGCGTTCAACAGCAGTTCGGTTGAGTTGTCGAAATTCCTTTTGAAGAAAGCGTTAGTCGTAACAGTGCCCGGCAAAGAGTTTGGCATGGAAGGACACATTCGTCTGTCCTTCAGTGGCACGGTAAAAGATGTGACGGAAGGCATCGCGCGCATCAAATGGGCGCTTGACCCAACCAGCCCGAATGAAATTTATATTGGCGATAAAAAAATGGTGAGAGACTGGCTATGAACAATCTGCTGAATATCAAAACTCCTGCCGAGTCTGTGGCTCAAACTCGAAAAGCAGATTACAACTTGTCGAATCAAGGCGTGGGAAATCTGCGTTTGGCGTATTGGAATTTAACCACCGAAGCGCTTTACGAAGAAGCTGTATTTCGAGGCGAGGGTGTGACTTCAATTGGCGGGCCATTCGTCGTCAACACAGGCAAACACACGGCGCGCGCCGCGACGGATAAGTTCGTCGTGCGTGAAGCCGACTCGGAGGGCAGGGTCTGGTGGGGCGTGTACAATCGTCCGTTCGCACCGGAAAAGTTTGAAGTCCTGTATGACCGCATGTTGGGATTTTTGCAGGGGCGCGACGTTTTTGTCCAGGATGCATACGCCGGTGCGGATGCAAACTATCGTTTGCCCGTCCGCATTGTGACGGAACTGGCGTGGCACAGTATGTTTGTACGTAACATGTTTTTAGTCCCGCGGTCGCTCGAAGAATACAAACGCTTTGTTCCAGACTTTACGATCATCGTATTGCCGTCATTCAAAAGCGCGCCCGCGGTGGATAACACTGCAAGTGAAACATTTATTTGTCTTTCCTTTGAAAAGAAACTTGCCATCATCGGCAACACGGCCTATGCGGGCGAAATCAAAAAATCGGTCTTCACGATTTTGAATTATCTGCTTCCGTTGGAAGGTGTACTTTCGATGCATTGCTCTGCCAACGTCAACCCAGCGGATACAAATGATGTAGCGCTGTTTTTTGGACTCAGCGGGACGGGCAAGACCACGCTGTCAGCGGATCCAACGCGCCGCCTCATCGGGGACGATGAGCATGGCTGGAGCGACGACGGCGTTTTCAACTTTGAAGGCGGATGCTACGCCAAAGTCATCGGCCTCTCGCCGACCGCCGAGCCTGAGATTTACGCGACAACGAAAAGATTTGGCACCATCCTTGAGAACATTCCATTTGACCCCGTGACGCGCTACATTGATCTTGACGACGATTCGCTGACTGAAAATACGCGCGCTTCTTATCCACTTGAGTTCATTGATAATGCTGTCCTAGAAAAGAAAGCGGGTCATCCTAAAAATATCATTTTCCTGACCTGCGACGCGTCGGGCGTGATGCCGCCCATCGCGCGGTTGACTCCAAATCAGGCGCTGTATCAATTCATTTCGGGTTACACGTCTAAGATCGCGGGCACGGAAGTTGGTCTGCGCGATGAACCGGAGATCACGTTCTCGGCCTGTTTTGGCGGCCCGTTCATGGTGCATCATCCATATTATTATGCTGATTTGCTCCGACGCAAGATCGAGCGATATAAGGTCAAATGCTGGTTGGTCAATACCGGATGGGTAGGTGGCGCCTACGGCATCGGCAAACGTATCAGCATCAAGTACACACGCGCGTTACTGTCCGCGGCGCTGACCGGCAAACTGGACAAAGTCAAATTTGCAAAAGACCCAGTCTTTGGTTTTGAAGTCCCAACCAAATGCCCGGATGTGCCGGATGAAGTTCTCGATCCATCCGGTTCGTGGCCGGACAAAAAAGAGTACGATAAAAAGTATCGTCAGTTGGCGGCGCGCTTTGTAGAGAATTTTAAAAAATTCGAAGATGGCTGCCCCCCGGAAGTTTTGGCGGCAGGCCCAAAGGTCTAGTTTTGAGGCGGCAAAGCTGTGATTCAGAAGCGACAGATACATCTGTCGCTTCTGTTTATAATAGGTAATTCTTATGAAGAATCTTTTCTGGCCGAAATTGACTGTTTGGGCGCAAGCTATCTTGTTGTTTGCCGTCTTCTTTGCTTTTATGGCCGGCATCCAATTTTCCACGCCGAACATGCCCGATAACGACGGCTTTTATCACATCAAGATGGCGCTCATCATGCGCGAACAGGGATTGAAGCCCGATTTCATCTGGTTACCACTGACGATTTTGAATGAACGGGAATTTTACGATCATCATTTTCTTTATCATGTCGCGCTGATTCCCTTCACGTTTGGGGATTTGCGCCTTGGCGCAAAGTGGTCGGCAGTGTTTTTTGCCAGTCTTTCCTTTCTTGCTGTTTGGTGGCTCCTGCGCGGACAAAAAGTGCGCTATGCAGAATTTTGGTCCCTAGGCCTGTTGGCGGTATCGCAGGCGTTTCTGTATCGCATGAGCATCACGCGTCCGCTTTCTCTCTCCTTGAGCGCGCTGACCCTAGGAATGCATTGGCTGTTGACAGGAAAAAATAGACATTTGGCCGTTCTGGCATTTTTATATGTATGGATGTACGATGCTTTTATTTTGCTGCCTGCGCTGGCGGCGATTCATCTGGTTGCGGTTTTCCTGACAGAAGGCAAGGTCAATTGGCGGCCGCTGGCTTGTGTGGTCGCGGGCACAATCCTCGGGCTGGTGATCAATGTATACTTTCCTCACGACCTCGTTTTCATTTATCGGCATCTTCTGCCGAAGTTTACAAACGCGACTTCGATCAGCGTGGGCAATGAATGGTTTCCTTACAGTACCGGCCAGCTGTTGAGTAATTCGCCTCTCGCGTTGACCCTCTTCCTGATCGGCGCACTGGGACTCGGTCTACGCGGGAAGCGCATGGACGTTTCCTTAATGACTGCTTTCTTTGCAGTTGGGGTGTTTGGTCTGATGCTGTTTCAAGCGCGGCGATTCATCGAATACTTCCCGCCCTTTGTGTTGATTTTCGCGGCATTGGCCTGGTCCCCGCTTTTGAGTGGATCTGATGGGATCGAATCATCGGAGCCTTTCCCAAAACCAATTCAGGCTCTGTATCATAAAGTTATTCCGTTCTTGCTGCCCGTTTTGTTGTTGTTCGGAATGTATATCTCATACCGCGACGCCGTGCTTAGCATTCAAGGCTCGAAGCCTTATACGCTTTACGAGGGCGCTACGAAATGGCTGATGGCAAATACAAAACCGGGAGAGCGCGTCTTTCAAACGGATTGGGACGATTTTCCGCGTCTCTTTTATTATGACTCATACAATACGTACTTGATTGGACTTGACCCGACCTACATGCAACTCTATAATCCCGGCCTATATAACTTGTGGGTCTCCATCACGAATGGCAAAATTTACGACTTGTCCGAGGCGATTCCGAATGAATTCGGCGCACATTACGTGATCAGTGACTTGCAGCACGGCGATTTTATTAACGTCGCTGAAAGCGACCCTCGAATGCGAGAGGTGTATCGAGATCAAGAATCAATTGTTTTTGAAATTATCAAATGACCAAACTCGGAGCCAAGGGTTTATGCTACCCGACTTGCTATGGACCAAAATCCATCCAAAATATTTTTAGATCGGAATTGGGGATAGATGCTATAAGATGGAACCGAGGATCAGGTGTTGTATTGTCGTAAACTTTTTGCAACTGGGGGCGGTCTGCTGGAAGAAGAATGTAATGAGTGTCATAGTGTTGGGCCACAAATAAGATCGTGTCCACGTTGTTGTTTGGAACCATGACGGTTTTGAAGCCGGTTCCCTCATACACGTCCCACGTGTCACGCGCCATAATCGAAATGTCGCTGGCTTCTATTCCCCTTTTTTCAGCGTCTTCTGCGACAATTGATTGAACAATTTTATATTGTCCATAAATGTCGTTGTAATAGACGGTGGAGGCGTAATTTCTCCGAAAACCGGTGTAGGCCGAATAAACAGATAGCAAAATAACTGCGCTGAAGAGTAATGACTTTGGTCGAAGATAAGCGGCGCAGCTATCAATGATCATGAGGCAAATAAATGGCATCAAGACCCCGAGGCTCTTGATTAGCGAGCCAGGCCCGGAGTAACTGGCAACAAACGTGTAAAACAAATATTCAAACGCCGCGAAAAGAAATGCTGGCAAGAGCCATTTCAACTTCAAGAAATTTCTGCGAATGAAAATGAGCTCTACTAATGATGCCAAGAAGAGCCATTCAAGCACCGGGTCAATGAAATATTCCACTTGGCCGATATTTTCCCAAGCGGTGTGAAGTCTTTTTGTGATGATGCCCCGAATCCCGAATGTCGCGCGCAATGTGCGCCAGTCTATCTCTTTGTTGTAGGAATGAAAATCTTCGTATGTGGTTAGGAAGGCCGTCTTGGCCGGGCCGGCTGGAAAGAGCGATCCGAGTTCCATGTAATTCTTGATTAAAAGCGGGGAAAGGATGAGTAGGTGAATCCCGACCGCCGCGCTGGCAACGATTAACTTTGATTTCCACGGCACTGTTGCGAGTAGTATGCAAATCCCAAGCACACCAAGCAAAAGAATAGTGTCTTGGCGAATCAAATTTGCCAGGCCGGTGAAAATGGACGCGACGAGGTAGTTGCGCGGCGATTCATCACCCTTCATCATGAAATAAAGCGCAAACGCCCCAAATGCGCCTGAGAAGATGATCGCTTCGGTTGTTGTAGAAAACCAGACTTGGAACGGTGAAAAGAAAGTTAGAACGCCGGTTAGCGCCCCGACGGTAATCGAACCGGAATATTTTTTCCCAGCGAGATACCCAACAATAGCCGGGACGATTCCGGTCAGAATGGGCGCGATGAGCGCAACATGGATGGATGTACTCCTGAATATGATCATCGGAATCGCGATTAGATACCCGGCAGTCGGATTCCAAAAATCGCCCGCGTAGTGGGGAAGCGGCAAAAGCCCGCTGAAAAAATAGACGATGTAATCAATTACCGGGCCGCGGCCGAGCGCTATATTTTTAGCGACCGTATAGTAGAATGCCGAGTCACCATGACCCGGCATCTTCGCGAAACTGGCGAGGTAAAAACGTAAAATAAGGCCGACAATCAGTCCGGCCAGAAAGAAGTAAAACCAGAAGCGGTTCTCTTTTTCGTTTTGTTCTACAATGCCCATGCAAGCATTAATCCCAAAATCGCGATAATCAATCCGATATGAAGCATAAGATTGCTGCTGGCCAGCCAGCCCGTGAAGGGCAGGAATTGCAAGGAAAGATTACAGAGGACAAATACGATTCCAAGCAGAGGCAGCAATCCTTTGCGATGCGCTAAAAATTCTGAAAGCCAGTCGAACAATTTTGACATCAGACCTCCTCCTCTCGCTCAAGTTCCGCGCGATTCTCCGTAACCAGCCACGGTGAGAATTGCGCGGCCAGTCGCCCCGGAATTCGTCCCTGCATGAGCACTCCGCCGCGCTCGTGTTCGATACGCTCGACTTGGCCCACTTCATGGAAGAGCGAGATCAGCGCACCTTGTTGATATGGCAAGCGGACGAGCACGGGTGTATATCTTTCATAAAGTTCCTGTTTGATCAAATCGAGCAATTCGGCCTGACCGACTCCGGTGCGCGCTGAAACGGCAATTGCTTTGGGAAAATTTCGAACCGTCTCACGCGCGACCTCGGGCCGGCTGAGGCGATCTATTTTATTCAACGCTGTGACGGTTGGGATATGTCCCGCGCCGATCTCATTCAGTGTCTCTTGCACGGACTTATATTGATTCAACGCGTTGTGATGAGAAATGTCCACCACATGCAGGAGCAAGTCGGCCTCGGCAATCTCTTCCAATGTCGCGTGGAATGCCGCAACCAGCGTTGTCGGCAACTTTTGAATGAAGCCGACCGTGTCGGTGAGCAGAGCCTGATAGCCGCCCGGCAATTCAATGCGCCTCGTGGTCGGATCAAGCGTAGCAAATAATTGATTGGCCGCGTATACATCCGCTTTTGCGAGGCGGTTAAGCAATGTTGATTTTCCCGCGTTGGTGTAGCCGACCAGCGCGACCGTTGGAATGCGCGAGCGTTTGCGCTGAGCGCGATATCTCATACGATGCGCGCGGACTTTTTCCAGTTCGCGCTTGAGGTGCGCGATGCGGGCGCGGATGGCGCGGCGATCCACTTCAAGTTGAGTCTCGCCGGGACCGCGTAGACCCACGCCGCCGGTCGAGCCGGTTCGTCCGCCGCCGCCGCCTGCTTGTCGAGCCAGATGCGTCCATTGTCCCGTAAGACGCGGCAGGAAATATTCATATTGCGCCAGTTCCACCTGCAACATTCCCTCGGCGGTATGCGCGTGCTGGGCGAAGATGTCGAGAATCAGCGCGGTGCGATCCAGCACGCGGATGTTGGGGCCAAGCGCCTTTTCGAGTTCGCGTTGATGGCGCGGCGAGAGTTCGTCGTCGAAAATGATGACTTGCGAAAGCGTTTCTTCGGCGAGCGCTTTGAGTTCCTTCACTTTGCCGGGGCCGATGTATGTTTCAACGTGCGGGTGGATGAGTTTCTGCGTCAGTTGACCAACGACTTCAAGCCCTGCGGTATCGGAGAGCAGGGCGAGTTCGGTGAGCGAATCTTCGAGTGAAAGGTTATGTTTTTGCTGATAAATTTCAACGCCGACCAGAAACGCGCGTTCACGCGGCGGCTGAGTCGGTTGGGGGATTCTCTTTGCCATCAGGTTCCGGTTGCACTTTCTCTAATTTGCCAAATAGTTTTGCGATCTTCGGATCGGTCGGCTCGGTTCGGGACGGGATCAAAATGTGGAATGTCGAGCCGGGACATTTTTCCTCGTCATAGCCGGGAGACTCAACCCAAATCGTTCCGCCATGGGCTTCGATGATACCACGTGTAATCGGCAATCCTAATCCAGGACCGCCGCCCTTGAATTTGGTCTTGCCGCTCGAATGTAGATTACTATGACCCAGCTGACCGAACTTCTCGAAAATCTGGCTCTGGTGTTCAGGCGAAATGCCGATGCCTGTGTCGGCGATAGTGATCTCGATAAAGCCGGGCAGAGTTCGCCCGTCCACAGTGATGCGGCCATGATCGGGGGTGTATTTGATGGCGTTGGTGAGCACATTATGGAGTCCCTGATAGAGCCGTTCGGCGTCGGCGTAGATCCATAAATCGCTGCCGGGAAACGGTTTTATTTCAAGGTTCAAATGTCGTTCGCGGATCACGTCTTCGAGGTCGTGTTTGAGCAAATCGAATAGATGGCTGAGCCACAGCGGTTGCACATTGAGCGAGAGCAAATTGTTGTCTATCACTGAGACATCAATCATATCGTCAATGATCTGACGCAGGCGCTGGATGCCGATGTTCACGCCGTTCAACAACGTGTCTATCTGACCGTTGCTGTTTGGGCTTACGAGGTCGCGCATCATGGCTGTGTAGCCTTCGATCAGGGTCAACGGTGTTTTGAGTTCGTGCGCCGCAACCGAGATAAAACTGGACTTTGACCGGTCGAGGCGTTCCAGCTTTTGTTGCATCTCAGCCAGTTCGTTTGAGATGTACGTGACGCGTGCCTCCATTTCAAGGCGCGCAGTCTTCTCGAGCGCGTAGGTGTAAATGGGCATGACCGTTGTTAACAGATCGAGTGCGTCTTGCTCTGGAAGATTCTCGATGGCAACATCGTTTGTGATGGATATGATTTTGTTGAGCAGGTCGGAAACATTATTGTGCCTTTGCTGAAGATCGGTCAGAGTAGGGGAGCCGGTCCACTCGTGAATGACCGAATCCAACCAGGCCGGGTTGCCGCTGGTAACCGCCTGTTGCAGGCAACTGAAAAGACGATCCAGCTGCTGGCTAAATCCCTCGCGCGACCCGGCTCCGCGTGCGATACTGACCGACACGCGCTGTAACCAGGGCGCTCGAATTTGGTTTAGCAACTCATTGGCTTTCATGTTTGGCTCGACTTATCCCAAGTGTACGCCGTGCCGCCTCTTTTGGCAATTTTAATTCGATTATCGTTTTTGTTGGGAAAGCCAGGTTTGTAACACGTCTCCGACAATTTGCAGACTTTGCGCGGAGACATGTTCGGGCGTATCGGAAGTCGTGTGCCAGTATTGGTAGTTGATGTCAATGATGTCCACCGACGGGATGCCTGCCTGAATGAAGGGGATATGGTCGTCTTCAATGTAATATTTGGGTTCCGGGATAAAGATCTGTCCATAACCCAAATCCGCCGCGGTTTGCCAAATGGATTCACGGAGCGCAGGATCGGAATTAGCTTCCATTGGCAGGCTCAAATCTGAGTCGCCGACCATGTCCACCAGAATCATAACCTTTGGTCTCTCGATCATTTTTGCAACAAATGCCTTCGAGCCGAGCAACCAATCCCATCCTTGAATTTCGCCATTGTCTTCTGCGTCGAAAAAAACCAGCCAAATCGGAACCGTGTCGTCGGGCAGGCTTCGCGCGAGTTCGAGCAGGACGGCAACCCCCGACGCGCCGTCGTTCGCGCCGGGTACGGGCTGAGTCCATTTGGATGGATCAGGATCGCGGTTGGCGTAGATGCGCGAGTCGTAATGCGCGCCGAGAATGATCTGCGGTGCTTCGTTGGTGCGATGCGCGACCAGATTTTGGATGGGATGCCCCATGGATTCGGATTGTTGAATCTCCACCTGCCAGCCCGCGGGCTCGAGTTCGCTCCGCATCCAATCCAGGACTTTGGCGTGCGCGTCCGACCCGGGAATGCGCGGCCCGAACGCCACTTGCGTCTTCACGTCGGCATAGGCGCGGTCGCCGCTGAATTTCGTGGCGGCCGCCTCACGGTCCAGAATGAACGCCCGCGCGTACCAGCCAAGCGCGATGATCAATAAAAGTCCGATTGCCGAAAGATAGAGGATGGTGTTGCGTCTATTCATGCAATGTAAGAGTCTCTTCAAGATCGAGGAGTGCGCGATCTGCATAGAACTTAGCGCGCTCGCGTTTACCGAGTCGGGTTGTTTCGTCCAGCGCGGGCAGAATTCCAAAATTGGCTTTCATCGGCTGGAAGTCTTTGAGATCGGCATGTGCAACATAATGACACAGCGCGCCGAGCATGGTGGTCTGTGGAAGCGTGAGAGGCTGTTGTCCTTTGTGAACGCGGGCGGCGTTGATGCCCGCCAGCAGGCCGGTGGCGATGTTGCCCATGTACCCCTCCACACCGGTGATCTGCCCCGCGAAAAATAGATGATCGCGTTCGAGAAATTGAAGCGTGGGACGCAGAAGTTTTGGCGACGCGATGAATGTGTTGCGATGCATCTGCCCATAACGCACGAACTCCGCTTTTTCAAGTCCGGGGATGAGTCGAAAGACGCGCTTTTGCTCGGGATATTTCAGGTTGGTTTGAAAGCCAACAAGGTTGAACAGATTGCCCGCAAGATTATCCTGTCGCAGTTGAACGACTGCGTAAGGCCGCTTGCCCGTGCGCGGGTCTTTGAGGCCGGTTGGCCGCATCGGACCGAACATCAGCGAATCTTTGCCGCGCTCGGCGATGATTTCCACGGGCAGACAGCCCTCGAAGAAATGGCCGGCTTTTACGCCCGAGCGAATCGCATCTTCGAACGCGCGCAATTCAATCCGTTCGGCTCCCAGCAGAGCGTCAACGAACGCATAGTATTCGTCTTTGGTGAATGGACAATTGATGTAATCGCCGCCATCTTCTCCACCCTGATCGTAACGCGAGGCGCGGAAAGCGACTTGCACGTTGATGCTCTCGCGAGAGACAATCGGTGCGATGGCGTCGAAGAAATAGAGATGTTGCTCACCGCTCAGTTCGGCAATTTTTTGCGAGAGCGCGGGCGAGGTCAAGGGGCCGGAGGCGACGATGGCCAATGCCCTGGGAAGATCGGTAACTTCTTCGCGAATGACCCGGATGCAGGGATGAGTCTGAATCCGCTCGGTGACAGTTCGCGCAAAGAGTTCACGGTCCACAGCGAGAGCCGCGCCCGCGGGAAGCGCCGCGGCCTCGGCGCATTCCAAAAGCATGGAACCGAGTCGACGCAGTTCGTTTTTCAGCAGGCCGGAAGCCCGGTCCGGCAAATTCGAGCCAAGCGAGTTCGAGCAGACCAGTTCCGCCAGATATTCGGTCTCGTGCGCGCCCGTTGACAGGGCGGGCCGCATCTCGTAAAGATCAACACTCAGACCGCGTTGGGCGGCCTGCCAGGCGGCTTCACTGCCGGCCAGCCCGCCGCCAATCACAATTAAATCGGTCATTTTGAGGGCTATTGTACCATCCGCTCGTGCTGTATAATTTTAGGGAGAAATGTGTGTAGCCAATGAGTGAAAATGCCGAGACTCGGCTCAAAGAAGCCTGCCAACTGACAGCCGCGGCCTGGGCGGCGGTGGTCGAACGAGACAGCGGCCATTTGTTCATTCACACCGCGCATCGTTTGCCGAAATCCAAACGCGCTACCCTGATCAGATTTCTTTCCGAGGGATCATTGGACGCGTGGCTCTCCAACATGTTCAAAGGCACATCGGCTCGGCCTGCCCCTTTGCCGGCCAGCGCAAAACTGGGAGCGTCGCGTCTGTATGCTTTTCCAATTCCCGAAACTTCCCGCCTAATTCTTGTCGGCGCCAGCAAACAAAACGCGGGCGCGCAACGGATATGGCGTTTAATCGCCGGACTCATGCAAGACTCTGCAGAGAATGGCAGGGAAAATATCCTGCCGACCCTTCAGACCGAACTTCCCTACGACATGCCGCGCGCGCTCGAGCGCGTGCTTTCCAATTTTACACAGGAGGTGAATCCGCAGGGCGGATGGCTTGCAATCCATCGCGGCGATACTCTTAATGTCATGGCTGAATTCAATGATGCGCGTGTAGCCGGCCTTTCGCTTTCGATTGAGTCAAACACTCTGCTTAGGCGGATGAATCGCAATCTGGTTGATATGGCGGCTACACGGGAGCGCCCTGAATGGGAATATCTGCCTCACGCGCTTCGAAAATCAACAAATTATTGGGTTTGTTTTCCGCTTGTCATTGGTCAGCGGTTGATCGGGGCGGTAGCTTTATGGGCGCAGGCAGAGTTCACTGCCTCCCAAATAAAACGTCTGCGCGAACTCGCGCGTCGGCTGGCCCCGTCGGTAGAGATCATTGTCACTTTCAATGAGTTGACGGGCCATCTGCAACGCCTGGCTTTGCTCAACGATTTTGTGCTTACTGTATCCTCCGCGCAAAATCTCGAACAGATTGCGCGACGCGTGTTTGGCCTGCTCGTGCGCTCCTTCAGCGCGGAATTGATTACGTTGTATTTGCCCTCGGTGGACGGGAGGCTTGTGCGCGAATTCCGCACCCGCGATGGAAAATTTAGTTCGCAAAGCACGGCTCTCGCGGGACACCATATTCTGCCCTTCCTCAATGGGCGGATTCTACGGCTGAATGATTCCTCTCCTGATTTCAAACCTGTCTATTCTGGCGCTCGATCCAGCCTCATCGTCCCGCTCAAATATCGCGGCCAGACGATTGGCTTGCTTTCGCTTGAAAGCGTGCAAGCCGAGGCGTTCAGTCAATACGATGAACACCTCATGGTCGTCATCGCCAGCCATCTTGCCGGTCTTGTTGAATATGGCCGTTTGCGCGAAGAGGCGGAGGCCCGCGCTCGCAATCTGGGTTTGATCCACGAGATGGTCCAACAGGTCATCGGTCTCAGCGATAAGCAGGAAATGGCGCAAGTCACTGCAGATTTGCTCGCGCAGTACTTTGCTTATGAGTTGGCGGTCGTCATGCTGGCGAGTGAAAATTCTCAATCACCGGTGGTTGGATTTGGCGGCTCGCGCGGGTCGCTGGTGCGGCGTCTTCTGAAGCCCGATGCTTTTATGGCTGGCGCGGGCATTACCGGTCATGTTTTGTACACAGGCGAAAGCATATTGGTCAATGATACCAGCCAGGATCAACTATACAAAAAACTGGAGGGCTGGGATGCCGGCTCGGAGATGTGCGTTGCATTGAAACAAGGCGATCGCATTCTTGGGTTTATTGACGTGGAAAGCAGTCAGCATAATGCGTTTACGAACAACGACCTTTTGGCGATGGAGTCATTGGCGGGCGTATTGGCTACCGTTGTTCTGAGTTCGGATCAATATCAACGGTTGCAGGAGACTGTGAATCAACTGCGCGCCGCACAAGTGGAATTGCGGGCGCGCATGTCTGCCCAGCGCGAGGCCGAGAGCCGATTGGTGCAGGCCGCTAAACTCGCCGCGGTGGGTGAAATGGCCGCCGGTATCGCGCATGAATTGAATAACCCGCTCACAACGGTGACAGGTTTCACCGAGCTCATTCTGGATGAAACGCCCAGAGATGCGCCGCATCATGCCGATATGGAGATGGTTTTGCATGAGGCTCTGCGGGCGCGAGGCGTTGTCAGGCGGCTGTTGGATTTTGCCCGCCAGGGCGAACGAACCCGCTCAAAGTCCGATTTGAACGAGATTGTGGATGATGTCATGGCGCTGACGAAGCATCTCATCCATACCAGCGGTGTGCAACTTGATGTTCTGTTTGCCAAAGACCTCCCGTGGGTCTCTGTGGACAGCAATCAGATAAAGCAAGTGCTGTTGAATCTAGTGCACAATGCGTTGCAAGCCATGCCGAACGGCGGTCAACTGGAGATTGCTACGGGAACGCGCGCCAGAGATAATCACGAATGGGTGATCGTTTCAGTGAAAGATAGCGGCGTGGGAATTGACGCGCAAAGCAAAGAGCGAATCTTCGAGCCGTTCTATACGACAAAGGGAAACGCTGGAGGCACAGGCTTGGGCCTGTCTGTAACGTATGGAATCGTAACCGATCATGGCGGGACCATTGAAGTTGAGAGTAAGCCTGGCGCAGGTTCGACATTTACTGTATGGCTGCCGGTCTGATTATGGACCCTATTTCTGTTCTTGTCGTAGATGATGAACCGGGCATTGCGCTGTTGTGCAAACGCCTCCTCTCGCGGGCCGGATATTCTGCGACGGCGATGACCAATCCGCGCGAAGCGGTGGAATGGTTGAAACAAAACAAGGCTGATCTTCTTCTGGTGGACATTCGTATGCCGGACGTGGATGGATTTGAAGTTATTACTCACGCGCGCCGGCTTCAGCCTGATCTGGCGATCCTTGTCATGACCGGGTTTGGCACCGTCGAAACCGCGATCCATGCCTTGCGTCAGGGTGTGGACGGTTTGCTCTTGAAGCCATTTGAAAAAAGTGCCGAACTTGTAGATGCAGTCAAACAAGCGCTGATGGATAGTCAACAAAAACGCGACGCGGCACGCATCTACGCATTGCGTCCATTGTTTGAAGTGACCGAGTCGTTGTTCTCTGAAACCCGCAGTGGGTCTCTATTGGAATTGATTGTCAACGCAATTCTAGGACATTTGCGATGCGCTCATGCGGCCTATTATCAATATTCTTCCGATGAGGGAAGGTTCGTTCCCCTCGCGAGCCAGGGAAAAATGCTGGCGGATTTCATTATTCAGGTGGATGCCACCGGCGCGCCGATCATGGTCAATGCCAGCGGCCCGGGCGATGCAAATGCGCAAGCGCGATTGAATAAGGCCCAACTTGGCGCGGCAATGCTTGTGCCGATTGTGCGGCAGGGATTCCGCGGCGTGTTTTTCGCGGGCCGAAATCTCAACGAACCGCCGTTCAGTGAAGCCGATATGGAGATGTTTCTGATCTTGTCGCGCCAGGCCGCGGCCGCCATCGAGAATGCCCGTCTTTATGATGAACAACGCGCCTACGTTCGCAAGATCGAAGAATCGCAGAATGCGTTATTGCAAGCCGAGAAGATGGCCGCCGCCGGGAGATTGAGCGCATCCATTGCGCATGAAGTCAATAACCCTCTGCAATCTGTGCAGAATTGTTTACATCTGGCTGGTCGAGAAGATTTGCCTGCTGAAAAACGCAAGGAATATTTTGACATGGCGCGCGTCGAACTCGAACGGCTGTCGCTCACCGTTCAACGCATGTTGGATTTCTATCGCCCCGGCGCCGTCCAATCTCAGTTGGTTGATCTCGGTGAATTGCTCAGTTACGTGGTCAATCTCACACAAAAGCAAATGGATGAGCGCGACATTCGCGTCAAGCTCGAGTTGCCGGCAGTTCTTCCGCCCGTGCAGGCTGTCAGCAGTCAAATTCAACAGGTCTTCATCAACATGATTCTCAATTCATTTGACGCCATGCCGGATGGCGGATCGCTTCGCATCGCGGGACGCGCCGCGCGAGGCGGCGTTGAGATTTTATTTCAAGATACCGGGCCGGGCGTCCCGCGCGAAAAACAATCCAACATCTTTGAACCGTTCTTCAGCACCAAAGAAGGCGGGACAGGCCTCGGCCTCACCGTCAGTTACAACATCATCTCGGCCCATGGCGGGACCCTTGAACTGCTACCGGATCAAGGAAAGGGTGCCACCTTTCGCGTTTTTCTGCCTACAGGAGAGAAGCAATGAAATCGAATATCCTCGTTGTGGACGATGAGAACGTCGCGCGCCAGTCGCTGACCGACATTCTGAAACTTGAAGGATACAATGTGGCCTCGGCTTCCAACGGTCAGGCGGCCATTGAATATCTCCGCACACATCCCATTGACTTGATGATCGTTGACCTGCGCATGCCCGGCATGGACGGCCTGGAGGTCGTGCAGGTGGTCAATCAAACCTCGCCGGATACCGAGGTCATCCTGCTCACTGCGCATGGCTCCACAGACTCGGCGATTCAGGCCTTGCGCCTGCGCATCCACGATTATTTGACCAAGCCCGCCGCGCCTGCCCAGGTGATTGCAAGTGTGAAAAAGGGACTCACGCGGCGCAATACAAAGCTCCAGGCCAAGAGCGGAGTCGGCGAGGTGGCAGACGTGGACGAAACCATCAAAGAATTCAAGTTAAAAGATGGGACGGTGGTTGATCTCTCGCGTCGGCAGATTCGCTTTGGAAAAAAACTTGAACATTTGACTCCCGCCGAGGGGCGCCTTCTGCGAATCTTGATGGAAAACGAAGGCAAAGTATTTTCGCATCGCGAATTGGTTTTATTGGTGCAGGGATACGACACGTCTCAACGTGAGGCGCCGGAAATCCTGCGCCCGCTGGTCAGCAGACTGCGCCATAAATTGGAGCAGTTTCCATCATTGTCGGAACGCGTGGCCAGCGTGCGAGGTACGGGCTATGTTTATGAGGGTGGAAAATAACTCTAGCGCGAAGGAATAAAAAGAACCGTCATTGAATTTGTGACGGCTCTTTTTATTCGTGCGGTCCCCACGGAATATCGCGTGGAATATCCGGCGGGCGAATCCAAGAGAGCCATCCGCTTTTGCCGTGAGGGATGGATAGCGGTTTTTCGAGTCTGACTAATAAGAGGCTGATCGCCAAGCCGACTGCGCCCAGCCATTGTATGGGTGCAAGCTGTTCGTGCAACCAAACATAACTAAAGAAAATTGTGACCAGCAATTCTCCCAACCCCAGTAACGCCGTTTGCATTCCACCGATGTGCTTGACGCCGAGGAACAAAGCCAGGCGTGAGAGCGATGTCACCAAGGTCAAGCCAAAGACCGGCCACCAGGGAAGAGCCAAAGTTGGCCATTGCCTGTCGAACAGCAAGTAGGCAGGCGCCACGACGGCGCTCATCGAAACTAATGTGTACAGCGTAACAGTCGGCGCCGGGACCTCGTAGAGCACTCTTTGATTGATAGGCAGATGCAAAGCGTAAAGCGCAGCTGAACCGAGCATCATCCATACGCCGGTGGGATCTGCCGGGTGGGAGGGGAGGCTGGTGAGCAGGAGCACAGCCAGCGTCGCGAGTGCGATGCGGGAAAGAGTCAAACGACTGGGTGGTTGATGATCCAGACTGAGCCAGATCGCCACGAAGAACGGATAGAGGGAATATAGCATTTGCCCAACACTGGCGCTCAAGCGATGCAGAGCCATGTAATACAAAATCGAGCCGAGACCGTTGATTGCGCCGGCGATAAAGCAACCGATTAATCCAACCGGGAAGATATAAAGGAATTGACGATAAAAGATGAGGACGATCAGGAAGACCAGAGCCGCGGCCATGCTGGTCCTCAGGGCGACGACCGCTAGCGGCGAGAACCCAGCGTTGATTGCCAGTTTCCCAAACACAGGTGAAAGCCCAAGGAAGACTGCCGAACTCAGCGCCGCGATAATCCCGTTATTTCGTTTGTGCATCAGCAACCAGTAGTGTGATTCATCCAACCTATATTACTTGATCAATGCCTTCACTTCATCGAGAAATTCATCGTTGAGAAAATCGCCTTTTTGCATCAGGGATTGAATCTGCGAGCCGAGGCGGGCTTTTTCATCGGCTGTCAGTTCTTTTGCTGTTGCCACGATCACCGGGATATTCGCTGTTTCCTGATTCGCTTTCAGGGCGTCCATCACAGCAAAGCCGTCCATTTCGGGCATCATCAAATCCAAAATGATCAGGTCAGGAAGTTCGCGCTGGATCAGTTCAAGTCCTTCTTGCCCGTTGGTCGCTTCAAAGATCTTGAAGTCACCTTGGGATTGCAGAATTCTGCGGATCAACCTGCGCGCCTCGGCAGTATCGTCCACAATGGCTACGCGGGGGAAGCGATTGGGAGCGACCTGGTTAAGTGCAGACAGCAGGCCTTCCTCCGGCGTGGCCGTTTGTTTTGTCGGGAATTCAACATCGCGCGTCCAGTTTGTGCCGAGGACAAATTCCTCGGCGGGCATGGTATGCCCCGTACAGTTGACAACGATCGTATCGGTCGGTTTGATGACGCCCGCACGAATCAGTTTGAACAGACCGGCAAAAGCAACCGCCGCGGCGGGTTCGGCAGAAATACCTTCCATCTTTGCCAGTACGTGCATGGCGCGGAAGGCTTCTTCATCGGAAACGCTTTCAAAGGCGCCTTTTGTCTCGAGGACGCGCTCGCGCAATAATGTATAAGAACGTCCCGGGTCGCCGGTGGCAAGGGTTTCGATATGAGTCTTTGGAGTGGTGACCGGAATAGCCGTTTCGAGTCCTTGCTTGAAACTATTCACCATCGGCGCGCAACCATCGGCTTGAACGACTGCGATGGATGGAATGCGATCAATCAGTCCCATTTGCTTCAACTCGCGGAATCCTTTATAGATTCCAAGCGGACCCATCCCGCCGCTGATGGCTTGCACATACCAGTCGGGCGTGCGCCACACGCTCGGCTTTCCGTTGTTGGTCGTAATGGGCTGGAAAGCCGTCAGCTGTTCCGCGATTTCATACGCGATGGTCTTCATGGCCTCAATGGATGTAATCGTCCGCGCCCCCATATCTTGATAGAGACTGCGCTGGCGCGCAAACTCCGCCGCAACCTGCTTGACCTGATCGTATGAACCTGTGACTTTTACCACCTGACTGCCATACAAAGCGATCTCCCGCATCTTAACCGCTGGAACGAGGCTGGTCACAAAAGCCCAGAGTTTTATCCCGGCCCGCGAGGCATACGCTGAATACGCAATCGCCACGTTGCCTGTTGACGCCGCGACCATTTCTGTGATGCCTGCTTCCTTGAGCGCCGCGATGGTGACGGCGGCCTGCCTGTCTTTGAAAGAACCTGTTGGCCCTTGTCGTTCATCTTTTATAAACAGATTCGGCGTGCCAAGCATCATCCCTAGATTGACGGCTTGAACCAGCGGCGTCCCGCCCTCGCCAAGAGTCAATGTGGGGTTTGGGTTGCGAATCGGCAGAAGTTCGCGATACCGCCACAAATCAAAAGGACGATTCGGGAGTTGAAGAGGCAGAGTCTTGGCGAATGTCTCGTAGTCATATTCCGCCTCGCGCCACTGGCTGTTGCATCGTGGGCAGTTGGTTGATGTTGGAAAATAGGGTGCAGTATGTCCGCAATCAAGACATTTGATGGTGAATGCCATTCTTGTTTTTATTTCCTCGGTTCGACGCGTTTGAGGGCGCGCTCGATTGTGTTTAATAGATCGTTCTCGTTGAGCGATCCTTTACTGACCAAGCGCTGACCAAACTCGGCCATTTGTTTTTTCTGTTCGGCGTCCAAATCGCCGCCGCTGACCACGACCACGGGAATGTCGCGCATCTTGGCGTTTTCACGCATCTTCTCGAGGATGGTGAATCCATCTAATTCGGGCATGAACAAATCGAGAATCACAGCTTGAGGCGTGTGGGACGAGATCATATCCCAGCCGCGTTTGCCGCCTTCGGCCAGGGTAACCTTGTATTTGCCGTGCGCTTTGAATATTTTTTCCATGAGCCGCAGGGCATTCGGATCATCGTCTATGACGAGGACCTCGCCAATGCTTCCATCTCCGTTGAGTCGATTCAACGCGTTGACCAGGTCTTCCTCCAGAATCGGTTTCAGCAGATAATCAGCCGCGCCGAGGCTGAAGCCGCGTTCCTGTTCCTCGATGATGGAGCAGACGACGACCGGAATGTCGCGGGTTTCGCCATCTGCTTTTAAGTCATTGAGGACGGCCCAGCCGTCGTATCCCGGCATCATGATGTCAAGCGTGATCGCGTACGGCTTGAGCTCGCGCGCGCTTTGCCGCGCGCGCTTGGGATCCGTAAGGGCAACTACTTGATATCCGCGCGGCTGAAGGTATCGCTCGTAAAGCGCGATGACCTGTGGATCATCGTCCACGGCGAGAACGATTTTTGCGTCACCTCTCTGACCGTGCGCTTCGTCTTTACTGCTGGCAATGGGCAGAGTGAAATAGAAGGTACTTCCTTTCCCGACAATGCTGTGTACGCCGATCTTCCCGCCGTGCATGTGGATCAATTGCTGGCTGATCGAAAGACCGAGACCTGACCCGCCGGTCTTGCGTGTGGGGGAATCGTCCACTTGCGAGAACGGTTGGAAGAGTTTGCTTTGGTCTTCCGCGGCGATGCCGGGACCGGTATCGGTCACGCTGACAATAATTTCCTTACGACCCGTTCCGCTGGTTTGAACATACGCGTCCACAGTGATCTCGCCCTCGTCTGTGAATTTCGCGGCGTTGGAGAGCAGGTTTAGCAGAACCTGACGTACGCGGAGCGCATCCGCCCGGACCATGGGTAGATCGGCATGAATGTTGCGGACAAGCTTGATGGGTTTATCTTTCACCAAGCCGCTGGCGGTGGACATGATGTTACTGATCAAGTCTGTCATGTTCACATCATCGAAAGCCAGCTCCATCTTGCCGGCCTCCATCTTTGCCAGGTCGAGTACGTTGTTAATCAGACCGAGCAGATGTTGGCCGGAGTTATAAATAGCCGTGAGGTCTTGCTGTTGCAAATCAGTAACTGGACCGTCAATGCCTTTCAGAATCACGCGCGAGAAGCCGATGATCGAGTTCAGCGGCGTGCGCAATTCATGGCTCATGTTTGCCAGGAATTGACTCTTGAGGCGGTCCAGCTCACGCATTTCCATCACAGCCTGTTGGGAGAGTTCGTATGATCGGGCGTTGTCAATAGCGATTGCAACCTGATCGGCGAGGATTTGAAGCACTGCCAGGTCGTCCTGCGTGAACGCGCCAACATTTTGGGATTGGATATCCAGCGCGCCAATGATGCGGCTTCCGACGCGCAATGGGATGGCCGCCTCCGCGCGCGTTTCAGGAAGTAAGGGATTTGGTTTGTGAATTGAATCGAGGGCAGTGTTGTTCACCACCACCGGCTCGCCATTGAGGGCAACCTTTCCCACAATGGATTTATCGTTGACGGGCAAGCTGTGTTCCCGCTGCTTCATTTCCGCGCCGGCCGCGCCTGTGGCCTCGCGCAACACGGCATTGAATCCGGTCTCTTCCACAACGAAGATGGCGGCATGGTAATAACCGAATCTTTCACTGACCAGATTGACGGTGCGGCTAAAGATGGTGTTCAGGTCGAGAGTGGAAGTCACCAGACGACCGATCTCTGCAGACGCGGCGAGATATTCATTCCGACGTTTGAGAGCCTCTTCAGTGCGCTTCGTTTCGGTCATGTCGTGATGAACGGCCAGAAAACCTATGATGCGGCCTGCTTCATCCAGGATTGGGCTGTTTGTACCTGCAATTGGGACAAGGCGTCCATCTTTTGTTCTGTTGGTAATCTCGCCCGATACGGTATTTTTGGATAACAAAGTGGCCCAGAATTGTTTATAGTCATCTGGCGAAAGGAGACCCGATTTAATGATGCGTGGTGTTTTTCCAATCGCTTCCTGTTGACTAAAGCCATAAATTTTTTCAAAACCGGGGTTAGAGTAGATGATCGTACCATCGGGATCGGTGATGAAGACCGCGTCGTCTGAATGGTCAATGCCGAGTTTGAATTTGGAAAGATCCTCCTGGGCGCGTTTCCGCTCGATTGCCACGGAGGCCTGAGCCGCGACCAGATTTAAAGTATCCCGATCGTTTTCCGTGAGTCGAATATGGGGATCGTATGTTTGAACGACCATCACGCCAAGGCGTTGAGCGCCGCTTCTTAACGGGACCCCCAGCCAATCGGTCCCGCGCGTGCCGCCGCCCTTCACTTCGCCGGTGCGTTCCAGTTCATCATATACTTCGGGCGTGACGAGCAAAGGCTTTCCGGTCCTCAATACATAACTTGTTAAACCACGCCCGGGTTTTTGCGGAGGCCAGGGTTCATCGTGTTCATCCTGATAGTATGGGAAGGTCATCAGATCACTGCGCTCGTCGTAAAGCGCCACGTAAAAATTGCGAGCCGGCATCAATGTGCTCACGCTTTCGTGGATCGTGCGCAGAAGAGTGACCATGTCGGGCGAGGCTAATGCCCCTTCCGAGATGCGGGTAATGGCATTTTGAATTAATTCGTTGTACTTGCGCTCGGTGATATCGCGGGCAACGAGGAATACCTGATTTTCGTTAAGTTTCGAAACGCTTGCGTCGAACCAGTAGATTTTTTGGTTGATATCCAGCGAATATTCCAGTTTGACCGTTTCGCCTGTTTTAATGGATTGCTCAATAGCGGCCATGATGGGCTTGCTGGTTTCGGGCGGCAAAACCTCGCTGGTTTTCCTGCCAAGCATGTCCTCGGGTGGTCGGAACAAGCGGGAAGGATTGGTTGGAGCGATGCGCTCGTAACGGCCTTCTTTATCCAAGACGATGATCACATCATTCATGGCCGCGAACAGGGCGCGTAATTCAGATTCAGAACGCGCCACGGCTTTCTGACTTTCGCGTGTTTCCTCGAATAGACGCGCGTTTTCTATGGCAATGGAGGCTTGCCGCGAAAGCCCCACAAGCAGATCCAATTCACTGGGTTGATATTCCGTTCCTCGTCCGGTGCGCCACACGGCCATCAGGCCGTTGACTCTGTCGCCGGCCATGAGAGGCGCGCCCATCAAATGCTCATAAGGCTTGATTTCTGTTCCGGCCACAGGAACGGCGCGGTCATCATGAAGTGCGTCATTGATAATCTCTGCTTTTTTGCTGTGAGCAATGCCACCGAGGAGGCCTTCGCCAAGGTTGATCGCATCTTTCTTAATGGCATCGGCCTCTTCGCCAACGACCGCAATTGCTCGAAAGACTTGCCCATTTGGTTCGGGAATGTACACAGCACTGCTGACGGAGCCGAGCAAGTCTTTGGCATGTGTGGCGATTCGTTCCAACACTGTCTGAAGGTCAAGAGAAGCGGACACATCTTGGCCCACCTCCGCCAGTGCGGCCATTTCGCGCGCGCGGCGTTGCGCTTCCTGGAATAACCGGTTCTTTTCAATGGCGATAGCGGCCTGCCCGATCAGCGACATCAGCCGTTGAAGATTCTCTTTCGTGAAGGAAACTTGTACTGGATAATACGCGGCGAGGAAACCAACCCAGTCCCTGCCGATGCTGAGCGGCGCATATAATGCGCTTTTCGCCTTGAAACGCTCGACCAGAAGTATGCGCGTGTTCTTGTCGAGGCGCTCGTCGGTGGCGGTATCTTCCACGATAGTTGGTTCTGTTGGACTCAGGAACTTGACTGCGGGATAATCTTTGACAGATTGCTTCGCCGCCTGGTGGCTTGGATTGGAGGGATCGGTGGGCCAGTCCGCGATCAAGGTCATCATATCGGGAGTTTGTTGATCGTTCCACGGCCGATCGAATTGTAGTAAGCGTCCAATATGGGCTTTATCGAGAATAGTGTACTTTCTCAAGATGGCGAAGATGTCATCGAATGTCTGGCTTGCATTCAGTTCGGCATTGGCGCGATAGAGGCTTTCGGTTTCACTGAAAGCCTTTTGCGTTTCCTGAAACAGCCGGGCATTTTCGAGAGCCAGTGACAACTGGTCGGCAACTTGTTTGACGAGCATCTGCTCTTCCATGGCCCACGTGCGCGGCGCGGAATCATCTACGACGCGTAATGTCGCCCAATTTTTCTCGTCCTTGCGAAAGGCGAGGGACATGGCGCCGGTTGTACTTGTAACCGCGGACGGCGCAACGGGAGATTCTTCCGGCTTTGGGGCGGCGGGTTTGGCGGGAGCGGCTTTCGGTCGCAGCGGAGGCGGGAGTTTGGAAGGCGACAACATCCCGGTCTTTTTCAAAGGCCGTTTTTGCGGTTTGACATCTTCCTTACTGACGTCGTCGAAGATATGCTCAAGCCGTTTGTTGATCTTTTTCTTTGACATATTCCATAAGCTCCTGGGCCAGTTCGCGATATTGTTGCGAACCGCGAGCGCCGGGTTTGTAACGTGTGATGGGCAGACCAGCGATGGGGCTTTCGCGCAGTTTTGTGTCCACTTCGATCACGGTTTTGAAAAGGCCTTCGCCAAACGTGTTTTGAAGTTGTTCCTGAATGTTTCTGTGTGTGCGATTGCGGCGATCAAGCAAGGTGATCAGAATTCGATAGCCGAGCGCCGGGTTGCTTTCAAGTCGCACCCGTCGAATGATGCCCATCATGTTGCGCAGGGCATAGGCTGAAAAATACTCGGCCTGGGTTGGGATAAGCAGAAGGTCGGCGGCGCTTAACGCATTTGTAGTGATCGCCCCGAGGAATGGGGGACAATCAAGCAATATATAATCATAGAGGAGCGGCCCCGCATTTTCAATGGCTCGTTTAAGCCCGGCAGTGTAATGAGTTCGTACCGGCAGAAATTGCTCTGCGCTTTCAATGCTGGAGTGTGAGGGGATCAAATCGAGATTTGGAACGTCACTCGCAAGCCGCGCGCTCATCAATGGCGCGGATTCGATCAAGATGTGGCTGGAGGTGACTGCCGCAGAGCCAGGTTCAATGCCAAGTGCAAGCGTCAGGTTCGCCTGCGGATCGAGGTCCATCAGCAAAACTTTATTTCCAGCATCTGCCAGCGCGGCGCCCAGCGAAAGTGTGGTGGTCGTCTTTGCGACGCCGCCCTTTTCGTTCGATATCGCGACTATGTAACTCATTTTTTCGCTCCATTTCCGCGTTGCCCGTCTTTGGTGTCCTGCGGGGTTGAAGAATAAATTTCGTGTTGGTTGTCCTGCGAAACATTGATCGCTTGTGGGATTAACTGGACTTGCGTTGCGCCCAAAGCGTTTCTCAGTTCGTCCAGTGCAGTTCTAATCATTTCATCAGGATCGTTGGTGCTTCGAATCTTCGAAGTAATTTCAGTAACGATTCGTTCGCGCTCCGCGCGTCGGCTGGTTTCGTCGAAGAGGCGCGCATTCTCTGCCGATAGTGCCACTCGCTCCGCGACTGCCTCGACGAGGTCAATCTGATCTTGACTCCAGTTCCGATTATCCTGTGATTGAATGACCAAATTGCCAATCAGCTCTCCACGCAACTTAATCGGGACCGTGAGGCGGGTATGAGTTTGCTCCTGGTCTTTATCCAAACTGACGGGCGCGTCCAGTGGCGCCGCACCGCGCGGCGTGTACCGGTATCCAGCCAGTTGCTGTTCGCGCGGCAGTCGGCTCCACGCCTGACGCAGATATTGACGATATAACGCTTCTGCTTCTTCAAGAGATCGGCGCGTGGATTCATACAGCCTCGCGTTATCAATCGCGAGAGTAACCTGATCGGCTAGCGTGTTCAGCACACTGACATCCTCGTCTGAGAAAGCATTTTCTTCCGTGCTCTGAACATCCAGCACACCGACTACTTTTCCGGCAGAGCGTAGAGGCAAAGCCATTTCTGATTTCGTCTCGGGCAAGTCCGGGTTGTTGAAGTACGCCGCATCTTGGCCTACACTGCTGGCGATGCGCGGCTGACCGGTGCCTGCGACGTTACCTACAATGCCTTGTTCGCCAACGCGGAGGTTGTGGCCGCGCGCCAGCATTTTCTGCCCACCTTCGCTGTTGGCGGCTGTGAGATAGGTCAAGAAATCGTTTTCGTCGTTCAAGAAGATGCCGACGTGATAATAGCCAAATTGCTCACTGATCACGGACGCAATCTTTGGCAGTAATTCTTCTGTTCCGCGAATCGAGTTGATGGCGCGTCCCACCTGTGCGATGGCTTCAAATTGCCGGGCGCGACGTTCGTTCTTCTGGTTGGCGATTTGTAGTTCGGACGTGCGTTCCGCGACCCGTTGTTCGAGTCCCAGAAGGGTGTTTCTCAAACGCGATGTCATGACATTGAAGGCCGCGGCCAATACGCCGATCTCATCTTGTCCGTGTACTTCTGCTTTCGCTTCAAGATTGCCGCTGGCGATTTCTTCAGCGGTGCGCGTCAACTCGCCAAGTGGGCGCGCCAGCCGATTGCCCAGCGTCAGCGCGGCGATGAGGGAAACAAGTAATATTGCGGCTACCAGCAGACCGCTCAGTACCAATGTGTTCTTGGAAGATTGGGCAATTTGTTCTTTTGCAGCGATGGAGCCTGTGAGCAATTCATGAGACGGAACAATGATGGCAAGGCCGTAACCGATTTCCGGGACAGGGCGATAGACAACAAACCGCTCTATGCCGTTTATAGAGATTGTTTCCAGGCCGCTTTGCCCGGTGCTAATGCTTGTTAGAATGGTCCAGAAATAGGCGGGAATTTGAGGCGGCGCCTTGGTCTGATCAAGAGGCTGTCCAAGGGGAAACGCGTCGGGCGCGATCCCCAAATCTGCGTAGGCGGCTGGCGGCATGGCAATCAGCCGTTTATCTTTATCTACAAGGAAGGCATAGCCGGTTTCACCAACTTTGATGTTGGAGACCAGGGCTGTAATTCGGTTCAGTTGGAAGTCCATCGCGGCAACGCCGCGGAAGTTTCCTCTCGAGTCAAAGACAGGAACACTTCCGGTAATTACGAGGCCGTTTTGAGCGGCGTCCAGATACGGGTCTGACCAAACGGGCGCGTGTGAAGGATTCTGTGCAGGCGCGGCTTTTACAAACCAGGGACGTTTGGTAATATCAAAATCCGGGGGCACTAAAGACGCCAGGTCAATGTTTGGATAATAAATGGTCTCACCCGGACCGCCACCGAAGTACACTGCAATCGCATCCGGATTGGATTTGAGGAAGGTCGGTGCGACAAAATCCAGTTGCTTGAGCGTATTTAGTTCTTGATTCAGCGGATCGCTCAGTTCAACGCTGGCGGGGATGAAGACTGAACCAACATCGCTTCTCTGATTGTCCCAACTTCCGTTCGGCAGACGATATAACTGCTGAGTCGCGTCCCAATACGTTCCGGTTCCCAGAATGGTCTCCTGCGCGAAAAACTTCTCGGTCGTTGAGCCGAGATTGACGATATCTTTCTTTGCAGATGCAAAGAAATTGTTGAGCGCGTTTGCCTGTTCCGAGCTGACAGCGGACAGTTCATCTTCTGCGTGTTGTTGTACACTTTGATCGAGTTGATTGGTCAGATACGCACTCTCTGCCTGGGCGCGATAGTAAATGTAATATCCCATAGCTGCAATGGCAATAAAGGCAATGAACACACTGCCTACGATCAGCCTTGTGCGAAAACTGAAAGCCCCGAAGGAGGTTTTATTCTGGGGAGAAATGTTTTTCATGTTAATTAATTCTCCGACCTTTCAACTTCCCTGCCGCCTTGAAACTGGATAATAACTTCTGAGCCGGGAATGGCGCGTCCCAATTCTTCCACTGCGGTTTGGAGGACGTTTCGTATGTTCGTAGAGGCGCTGATTTTGGATGTAATCTCGCCCAGCGCTTGTTCCTTGGCGGCGCGTCGTTGAGCGCTATCGAAGAGGCGGGCGCTCTCGAGCGCGCCGCTCAATTGATCGGCAATCACCTCGGCGGCTTGTTGCTCGATTTCGGTCCACTGGGCGCGCTCTGGTTTTGCCAGTTTCAATACGCCAATGGATTGTCCGCGCACAAGGATGGGTACATAGATTGTGCTTCCATCGCTGGAGGCTGTTGTTTTTGCCTCCATGGCGGTTTTGAGCGCTTCAGGTGACCAGTTGCCTGCATCTATCATAGATACCCCGCTCTTTTCGCTGGTGGTTCGGAAGCCAATTGCCCCATCGGCCCCCAATCTCTCTTTCCATGCCATGCTCGCGATTTCACCAAACGCACGCCTGGTCGCTTCTACAGCGGCCTGACTCTCTGCCAGCAAACGCGCATTCTCTATTGAAATTGCCAACTGGTCGGCGACCACTTGCAGAGTCTCAATGTCTTCCTGGGTAAATGCAAGAGGCTCGGTGGACTGTATATCGAGGACGCCAAGGATTTGTCCCTTAGCGCTTAATGGAAGAGCCATTTCGGAGTGTGTATTCGGCAAATCCGGGTTATCGAAGTAAACAGCATCCGCTCCAACGTCGAGAGCGATGCGCGCCTGTCCACTTTGAGCAACGTTACCCACGATGCCCACACGTCCCACTTCGAGTTTGTGTCCTCGAACCAGCATCCTTTGGCCGCCTTCACTGTTAGTGGCGCGTAGCACGGCGAACTTGCCAGCCTCATCCAGCAGAAAGATGCCTGTGTGATAGAAACCGAATCGCAGACTCAACAGTCGCGCGGTCTGGTTGAGGAGCGCATCGAGGTCCTGAATGGATGCTGATGTTTTGGCAACTTCAGCCGCTGTGCGCAACAGCGATGCGCGCCGTTCGATTTCTGCCGTGCGTTCGGAGACGCGTTGCTCCAGCCCGCCAATTAACTCTCGAATCTGGGCGGTCATTTTGTTGAATGCCTCGCCCAATATGCCAATTTCGTCGCCGCTTGTAACTTCTGCCATGCGTGTGAGATCGCCCGCGGTAACGGCTTCCACGGTCCCGGTTAACCCTTCAATGGGCTTCAGCGTACGGCGAATCGTGAGCCATGCTATGCTTAACAAGATAGCGAGGCCGACCATTCCAATCACTATGGCAATCTTCTGAAACAGATACAAAGGGGCTAATAGTAGATTTATAGGCTCCTGGGAAATAACGCCCCAGCCATTGTCCATTAAGTAAATGTAAGCGCGCCACCGAGTACCGTTCTCATCAGTGAAGTCCATGATGCCCGTGGTTCCCTTCCGCATTGCTGCTACAGGAGGATAATTACTGAAATCATGCAGGTTATCCCCTTCGGTTAATGCGGGATCAGGATGCGCAATCACATTATTTCTATTGTCTACAACAAAAATAAGAATTTCTTTGCCTTCGCCTGTAGCTGATATCACTTCATTGGCAACATCATCTAATGTAGAGACAATGGACGCAACGCCAATGATCCTCCCTGAGGCATCTCTGATAGGCGTTGACATATTAAGAGCCGGTTTACCGTTGGTTCGACTGATTAACGCCTCTAGAGTGATGGGCGCTCCTGACTTTGCGCCAAGAAACCAGTTCCGATCATGATAATCTTTTGGCGCCGCGCCGTCATTGCGTGCAATATTGATGCCGTTAAGGTCTGTGGTCTGAACCAGGAATAAGTTTGGATATGCCTTTGCCATTGCGACCAAGGCAGGCCGTTGTAGCTGCGGGTCCATGCTTGTAATGTCAGGAAGACTGGCAAGTTCTGTCAAGGCGCGGCCATGTAGGTCAAGCCATGTGTTCAAGGTGGTATTTACGATTTGATCGTGTACTCTCAGGCTTTGATTGGCTTGTTCTTCAATGATTGCCCCCGCGCGGGATGTGACTACAATTGCTATGGCCGCAACAACGGGAAGCGAGATCATCAGAATCAGCGCAGAGAGGCGAGCCGCCACTCTGAACTGCTGGAACTGGCGGACGAAAACAATGCCAAATATAGACGCGGCAATAACCAGGAATGTTGTAAGCCCCAGTTGCATTATGGCCGGCGCGGCCAGGCGGCCCTCTGGAACGAATAAATCAATAAAGATGGTAAGTGCTGAGAATACTGCCCCAAGGAATATCGCGCGTTCGGCCTCCTGCCCCTCCAAACAAATACTGGCAACGATGGTGATCAGGATGGCAAGGCTGGTTCCAAGAATTAAACCTAATCCTGAAAGCAGGAGTGGAGGCACAGCGAAACTGATGTATGCTGAAATTAATATAAGCCATATGCCTGCTCGAATACGTCCCTGGCGTATGAGGAAAAAGCTAATCAGCATGCATACCGCTAAGAGCCAAACGTCAATGCTGACCGCGAATACCTGCCATGCGCCGCTCTGCATGGCTACATAATCATAGAAACCGGCAGTAAGAGCGGAAATTCCCGCACCCCAAGCGGCAATAATTTTTGCATTTCGCTCTCGCTGAGAAGGGATAGTTGAAAGTGATCTGCTGGTAGTCATAGGACGGACCCTGTTCTCTCGGGACATTGTTTCAGACGTAGACTTATTGCTATTGTCTGTTGCCGTTCTTCTTTTCGGGCTCATGCGCGTTTGGCAGGCCCAAACGCACTTCGGCCTCTTTCAAGTTAAAAGCTTTCTGCAGTTCTTGTGCGGCTGTTTTAAGAACAGTCTCCAGGTCAAGCGTGGATCGTAGCCGTCCTGCGAGTTCGCTCACCAACGTGTCGGCTTGAGCGCGTTGTCTGGTTTCTTCGAGCAGGCGGGCGTTCTCAAGAGCTGTGGCCAGACGATCCGCGGCTTGTTCGATCATGGCGATTGTTTTATCGGATACCTCCGGGCTTTGGAAGCGGACATTAATGGCACCGATGGCCTGTCCGCGCAGGCGGATGGGAATCGCCGCGACCTGCCCTGTTTCCGTCGCTTCTTTCCCGGACTTTTGCTTTACGACAATACTTCCTGTTTTGATCGCCTCTTTTGCTTCATTTGGAACTTGCTGTATTGATTCCAATCGGATGTTGTCGAATTTGTAACCCAAGTTCTGAGTACCGCCGCGCGTGAAAGCAGTCCAGGATCGGTTCGTAAATTCGCTGTAGGTCCTTTCCATCTCTCTTAAGTTGCTTTCTACGCGATGGAACAAGCGAAGTCTTTCAATGGCCGTTGCCAGTTGATCGGCCATGGTCTGGATGATTGCAATATCATCTTGCGTGAATGCTTCGGGTTCATCGCTTTGCACGTCCAGCACGCCGATGACGCCTTCTGCCGTCTTGAGAGGAAGCGCCATTTCTGAGCGAGTGCGCGGGAGCATGGGATTGTTGAAGAAAACGGCATCCGCTCCAACGTCGAGTGCGATGCGCGGCTCTCCTGTCGCGGCCACGCGTCCGACGATGCCCTGTTCGCCAACTTTCAGCCGATGGTTGTTAGCCATCATCTCGCGGCCGGCTTCGGTCGGCGAGGCGCGCAAGACGGCATACTCTTTTTTCTCATCAAGCAGGAAGATGCCGGTATGGTAGAAGTTGAAGCGATCGCGGATCAGCAGGCTGGAGCGGGAGAGAAGCTCATCGAGGTTCGGCGACGCCGCGGCGTCGCGGGCAACTTCAGAAGCCACACGCAGACGCAGGGTTTGTCGCTGAAGGTCCTGAGTACGATCTGCCACGCGTTGTTCCAATGTATTAATATGGTCGCTTAATTGTGAGGTTGTCTGGTTGAAGGTTTGCGCAAGGACGCCGATTTCATCTTCGCTTTCCACTCTGGCGCGGGCGCTCAGGTCGCCGGAACGCACGCGTTCGGCCACGGCAGTCAGGCGGAGGATTGGCCCGGTCAAATATTGAGTCAATGCAAGCGCCAGCAAGGCTGAGATTAACAGAATACCGAGGCTGATTGTCAGGTTGTTCAGGGCGGCTTGGTTGACTGGCGCCAGCGCTTCGGCAGGATCAATGCTCACTACCACACGCCATTGCAACGTAAAGATGAAATTTCCCAGAGCGGGATCAGAGGATTCAACGCGGGCCTGGCTGACAATACGTTGCTGATTGTCCTCGCCTAGTGGCATCTGCATAACTTCTGTCATCGGCGTATCGCTAAGTTGCAGAATGTTGGATGAAGGCCACTGTTCCAAAACGCCTCGGTCGTTGAGAACTTTACCTGCACGGAAGACCAATGCAGTCGCACCGGTTTGGCCGATCTGGGCCGAGGCGAGAAGATCGCGAGCCGGCAAAAGACGCACAGCCGTTCGCAGAACGCCGATAACTTGCCGAGTTCCTGGGGAGCGAAGCGGCACAGCAATCACAAAAGCATATTGATTGATGTTCGGAATCAATTCCGGCTCACCGATATAGATGTTGCCGCGTCCATTGTCATAGGCTTTGCGCCACCAGGTTTCATTCAAGTAAGAGTAATGCGTCGTTCGATTGGAAGCGGCCAAAACGAGGCCGTATTGATTCGTGGCAATCACTTCCAGGTTATCCGGGAAATTTTCGCGAAAACTGTTGATTTCAACAGCGGCTGAATTGTTGATAACCGATTGCACAAGCGGATCGTTGTCGGTGTGTGCGGCGTTTGCTTCCTGCCATTCCGCCTCCAGGGTGGCCAGATCCGTCTGCACCTGTGGATCTCCACAATGCGTCTCGTTGCACGCGGTTGCCATATCCTGAATTGTCTTGCTACTGCCAAGTGATTGCAACAAGTTGATCTGCCGCACGAGAAGATTTCCTATCGCCGCGCCCTGAACTTGAGAAACGTTGCGGAGACTGTCGCTGAGGCCATCGGTCAGTTCTTTGCGAGTGTTTTGATAATTGTAATAAGCCAATATGGCAAGGAAAACGACTGAGACGCCAACCACCGAAATGATTAATTTGGCGCGCAGACTCAGTTTGCTGTTCAGTTTCTTGATCAGCGAACCAAATGAGGCGAGTCTTTTTCTGAAGTCTATAGAGTTCATCGCAGTTTCTCTCGGACTTGTCCGTCCATTGTCTTATTGTCTTTATTGTTATCCGTGCCGACAAATACGGCGACTTCGGCCACCTCAGGCAGAGTGCCCAGCTCGCGCGCAGCAGTTTGCAGTAACGCATCTACATCCAGCGAGCGGCTGAAGCGCGCCGAAATCTCGCCGACTGCCTGCTCTTGAAGTGCCCGCTCGCGTGTTTCATCCAATAAGCGGCTGTTTTCAAGGGCCAATGCCACCTGATTAGCAACCTTCTCTGCAAGTTCCCGGTCTGCCTCGGCCCAACGGGTCCCATCTTTTCGTTTCAATCCGATACTGCCGATTTCCAATCCGCGTAAAATTACCGGAACGCTCAGCTCATCCTTATCTTTTGGGCGGGCTCCTGCCGGGATAGATTTGATGCCGGCGGGCGTGAACTGATAGGCGAGGCCTCGTGACTTCAAACGCGCTTGCCAAACATTGCGGGTTTGTTCAGCAGTAATCGTTTTAAGTTGATTAGCAATTGTCTGGGACTCGCTCAGGAGGCGCGCGTTTGCAATGGAGATTGCAATTTGGTCTGCCAGCAATTGAAGAACTTCCGCCTCATTCTGACTGAAGGCTTGTAGTTGTTCCGAGTGGACATCCAGCACGCCGATTACTTTTCCGCGCACAAACAGAGGCAGGGCAATCTGCGAACGTGTACGCGGCATTTCGGGGTCTCTAACCCCAGAGAAGAGCGAGCCAGTGAAATTGTAGAGTTTGCCTTGTTCGGCCACCCGTCCTACTACGCTTTGGTCACCCACTTGCACACGATAGCCGCGCTCGACCAATTTTTTGCCTGCATCTGACGATGCCGCCTGAATAAGCGCGTATTTCCTCTGATCGTCGAGTAAAAAGATGGCGGCGTGATAGTGTTTGAATTGCTGTGTAATTAGTTTGACGCTTTCGGCGATAAGCGTTGGAATATCCTGGATTTCGGCAATTTCCCGCGCAAAGAAGACCGACGCGCGCATTTGAGAATTTCTCTCTTCCAGAGCTTGCATACGTTCCGCCACGCGTTGCTCAAGGTCCAGGTTGATGGATGCGATCTCTTTTTCGCGTGCCTTCAACGCCTCGTTTATTTTTAGGAGCGCGTCTTGTCGCCAGCCGGCCAACCACGCGAAGATGCCCAGGAACAGGGGGGCGGTATCAATGATCCATAATAGGAACTCGCTCCGTTGCTCTGCGACGATGTTTACAAGATTAAACGGCAGTTGATCCCGCACGAGTTCAAGCAATGTGGCTATGAGGGGAAATAACAGCCCGAAAGCAACACCTATGGTTGCATATCTCGTGGCTTGCGAAGAGGGAGCAGTTTGGGTCTGATCGGCGCGCGGAGTAATAGAAGTGCTTTTATCAATCATTGTCTTCCACCTTCAATTCGACGGTGACTTCACTCGCGTCGAAGGCGCGGCCAAGTTCGCGAACCGCCGCCTGTAAAATTCCGTCCGTGGTTGTGGATGCCCAAATCCTCGTTGTGATCTCGGCCAGCAGATGCTCGCGCGCGGCAGATGCCTGGCTTTCTTCGACCAGGCGCGCGTTCTCAAGCGCCAAGGCGGCTTGCGTGGCAACAGCCTCGATCAACCCCTTTTGCTCGGGCGTCCATTCGCCTTCACTTGCGAGGCTGATTTGGCCGATGATTTCATCTCTGAGCGTCAGCGGGACTTGAAGACTTGCCGGTGTTGCAGATGCATCTTCATCGCCAACCTGATAATCCAGTTCACTGTTCTCGCTTAAAGACTTCCAGGACTCGAGCGTGTACTGTCGTTGAATCGCCCGCATTTCATCGAGATTCCTCTGTGCGTTTTGGAAGAGGCGGGCATTCTCAAACGCGATTGCCACCTGGCTGACCATGCCTTGCAAGGTCTCGATTTCTTGTGGACCAAATGCGGATTCCTGTGTGGACTGCACGTCTAATGCTCCGAGAACGCGATCGCCCACGATAAGCGGCAGGGCAATTTCAGAGCGCGTGTAGGGGAGCAGGGGATTCTCAAATCTCACGGACTCCGTTCCGGTGTCCAGCGCGATGCGGACTTTGCCCGTTGCAATCGCGGTTCCCACCATGCTGTTTCCGCCCACACGAAGTTTGTGTTTGTTCTCTCTGAGTACGCGTCCGGCCTCGCCGGTCGCGTCGTGCAATAGCGCCCATTCTCCCTTTTCGTCCACAATAAAGATGGCGGTGTAGTAATACCCAAACCGGTCGGTTATCAGATTCACAACACGAGTGATCAGTTCTTCAGTATTGAGGATGGCGCTGGCCGCGCGGCCTACCTCATTGACGGCCTGAAGTTGCGAAGTCCTTTCCTCAATGCGTTGTTCCAGCAGGCCTCGTTCCTTTTCCAATTGATCCAAAACAGTCGCCGTTTGTTTTTGCGCGTCGAGAAATTCGATATGCAGTTGGCGAAGACCGATGATAATTGTGGCGCTAAAGAGTAAAGTGGTGGCCGCGGCGCTCAACCAGTCCGCTGTTTTTGCAACCATGGCGTCCGGGGTCAGAAAGCCAATGCGGCCACTTAGCGTTAGCCAGCCTATGATGCCGAATGTGAGCAAAGTGATTGCCGTAGCAACCATGCCCGCGCGAGGCGAGAACATCATGGTCGCGAGTACGATAAAACCGAGGAAGAAAAATATCGCGTCGCCCAGGATGCCGGTCGAGAGCAATTCGCTCAATCCCAGCATGAATGCTACAAAGAGGAAGATTCCCATTCTGAGCCAAAATGGGAATCGAATCAAGGCGACTGCAATCAGCACAAGATATGCAAAGACGAAGATAACATCCAGCATGTAATTTTGCGCGGCAAGCAAGGCTGGCACAAGGGCCAGCGCGCCGAAGATCAACGCGCCGATCAGCATCGGGCCGACAAAATGCTCACGCCAATTCCTGAAGACCCCTCCGGCCGTTTCGTCTGTTTGATTGAGTGGCAATATGCGGTTTATATTCATTGGCCGCCATCCTTGTCGGAGCCGTCGCCATTCTTTTTGCCTGTGCCGATTTTTATCTGTGTGCGCCGCGCTCCGACGACCTTTGTTAATTCACTGGCAGTGGTCGCCAGAATCGTTTGCATGTCTGTTGATCGGCGGATTTTGTTGGTGATCTCATACAAGGCGCGTTCGCGCTCTGCCTGATTGCGGATTTGCTCCAGAAGACGAGCGTTGGCAATGATGGCCGCCAGACTTCCGCCCAGTGTGCCGAGCATTTCTTCATCGTTCTCTGTGTATGCCCCAACCTGTTCGCTTTCCACGTTTAGAACTCCCAGCAATTCGTTTCGATAAACGAGCGGAACTGCAAGCTCCGAGCGTGTATTCGTGCTGGCTTGAATGTAGCGCGGGTCTTCCGTCACGTCAGCGACGCGCAGTGAGCGCCGATGCGCCGCAGCCCATCCTGTGATGCCGGTGCCGATCGGGATTGTCAATTGCATAATCTCTTCGGAGTAGCCGACAGCGGCTTTTACTTCCAGTTTTTTCTTCTCACGATCGGCAAGTAGAATTGTCACGCGATCACCGCCCAGTGTTACTTGTAAACCTGTGACAGCGTTATCAAGGGCTTCTTCCAAGGTCGAGCCGGAAGCGGTCGTTGTGGTGATGTGATGCAAGAGACGATGTTGTGAAAGATGTTCCTGTGTTTCCGCAAAAAGCTCTGAATTGACAACCGCGATGGCCATCTGGTCGGAAAGAATTTGCAGAGTCCGCATGTTGTCGTCGGTGAATGCATAAGGTTGTCTGCTTTGCACATCCATCACGCCCACAATGCGATCACCGACCTTCAGAGGGATGGCGGCTTCGGAGCGCGTATCTGGCAAAAGCGGATTGGCATAGTAGGTAGCGTCTTTGGCAGTGTCGTTCACGATCAATGACTCGCCTTGCCCTGCAACGTATCCCACAATGGATTTGGAACCAACTCCAAGTTTATGACCGGCGCGCTTCATCTGTGCGCCTGCTTCTCCAGTCGCTTCGCGAATCACAGCGAATTCTCCTGGCAGATCGAGCAGAAAAATGGAGGCGTGATAAAAGTCGAAGCGTTCGCGAATGTAATTGACCGCCTTTGCCAGCAACTCGTCCAGATTGAGCGAACTGCTGATATCGCGTGCGATCTCTGCCGCAGTCTGGAGTTGTATGGCGCGCGTGCGGCTTTCTTCAAGCAGTCTCGCATTATGAATCACCGTCGCGACCTGATTGGCCATAGCATTAAAGAAGTTTAGGTTCTCTTCGTTGAAAGCATTTTCGTGCTCGAGGTCCTGAACGATCAATGCGCCAATCGGTTCGTTCTGGACCATCATAGGCGCACCCATCCATGACTTTGCCTGTTTGCCGACAATCTTTGCTCCCAACTCAGCCGCGCGTCTTTCTGTGTCGTATGCGAGAAGCAGAGGCTGTTGAGTGCGAATCAGGATGGAAGTCAGCCCTTCGCCGAGGGGGAACGATTCAATTTTATCCACGCGCCCTTCTTCATAAGCGTAGGGAATGCTCACGGTCTGCGTGGTTTTATCGTACAACGCGATCACGAAGGCATAATCGCCAATGTTCTTGCGAACCTGCGAATGTAGCTCGGCATAAAACTTGTTGAGTTCAAGAGACGAAGCTGCAACCGCGTTGCTGATGGACGTCAACGCCTCGCGCTCTGTCAGCTGTTTTTCTTTCAATTTGGTTTCCGCGATCTTGTCAAATGTAATTCCGATCAAGTCTGTCATATTCGCGTATGGTTGAATGATTGCGCTGGTGAGCGTTTGCTTGCGGCCTCCCATGATGATCAACCCGGCCAACGCGTCGCCGCTCATGATAGGCAAAAAGGCGGCAGACTGATAATTCATTTGTCGAGAAAAGCGAATCAGCGGGGCAGGGAGGTTGGTAGAGGCTGCCTCGGCAATGACCGGGCTGCCCGATAAGTATTTTTGCACCTCATCCAAATCGTTGTTTAGCGCCCGAACTGCATCGCGAAGATTATTTGCTTCATCGGGGTCGGTCACAGCCTCGACCTGTAATTGTCTCTCGCGTATCGAAAGCACTGAGGCCGGGTAAGGCGAATCTTTTAGAACGTTTGCCGCGGCTTTCAATGCGTCATCCGTTGTCTGCGCTGATGCGATCTGGCGGCTGGCTCGATACAACCGTTCCAATTCCTGGAAGTTGACTTCTGTGGAGGCAACCAGCCCGACATTTTGAATCGCCACAGCCAGCTGACTGGCAAGGGTCTGCAACATCACAATTGCCTCAGCCCCGAAGACATTGGCTTCCTTGCTTTGAACATCCAGCGCTCCAAGCACAAGGTTGCCGACTGAGATTGGAATACCTGCCTCGGAGCGCGTCTCCGGCAAAAGTTCATTTTTCAAGTGAATCGGATCTTCCGCCACGTCGGAAGCGATGCGCGGCTGGTTGTTTGCAGTGACCCATCCAATGATGGATGCGGAACCTACCTCAAGACGGTGGCCGCGCCCGAGCATTACTTCGGCAGTTGGGCCATGCGCCGCACGCAGAATCGCGAACTTGCCGCCGCGATCAAGCAGGAACACACTGGCATGGTAAAAATTAAATTGCCTAACGAGCAACTCGACCGTTCGGTTGAGCAATTCGTCAACATTGGTTGTGGACGTGATTCGTTGCGCCACTTCGGCGGCGATGCGTATCTGCCGCGTGCGCTCCTCCACTTTCTGTTCGAGCGAGCGGTACATTCCACTTAATTCCTCCGCCATGGTGTTGAAGGAGTTTGCCAGCAGGCCGATTTCATTCCTGCTTTTTACTTCCGCGCGTTGGTCGAAATTTCCTTCCGCAAACTTTTGTGTAATTCCTGCCAGCGTTACCAGCGGGCGGAAGACGCGTTGCGCGCCGAGCCAGATCACTGCGCCCATGGCCAGAAGAGCAATGATAAAAACCAGCACGGTGAATGGAATCAGACTATTCAATGGGCCAAACACCTGGCTTTGGTGGATTTCCAAAACAATCCCGGACTTCATGGTCTTTACCCATGTAGCCTGTGCGATGACCGGGGAGCCGTCCGTGGTTTGAAACTCAAGAGATTGAGGCACGATGTCCGTTTGATTCATCAAAGCATCGAGCGCAGGGCCTAGAGCCTTGTTTTGCGAATCTGACGGCTGGAAGACTGTCAATTGTTTTGTGTATGGATCGGTGCCGATAAATGTTCCGTTGGCAGTGATAAAGTACGCGTCAGTGTTTGGTGTGGTACTGATCAATCCTTGTAGAATATCTTGCAGCCCTTGGGACTCAGTGATGCCCACCAATGTCCCAAGGTGAGAGCCGGTCGGTGTGCGGTATTGTGAGATCGTAATCAGGATTAATTGACCCGGATAAAGCGGAGCAAAATCGTAGGCTGTGAGAGATTCGTGATCGGCGCTGTTCAAGGTCTCGTAGAGAGCTGTGCCTTTCAGTGACAGGCCCTGCCAGGCCGGGTTGCTTGCCATGCGAATGACCCCATCTGGTCTCATCAGAAAATATTGATTGAAAATTGCTTTTCCAATTTCAGGATTAAGCGAGCGGACCTGATTGGAGAAATTGTCTTGGAGAGCCTTGAACTCGTCACTGCTTTGGTTGGCGTGCAGGGCGATTTCCATTTCGCTGGCAAAATCCGGTCCGCGTACGAGCCGGTCGAGGCGAATCTCTTTGGTTTTGATGGCGAGATCCGCTTGGCGAATCTGGGTTGTCAATTGAACCTGCATCTGGCTTAGAACTTGCTCGCGCAGAAGCGCGCGGGCGCGGAGATAAGAAGCGCCTGCCATGAGGCCCAATGGAATCAGCGTAAAGGCAAACAGCGTTAATGCCAGCGTGGTTGCCAGGCTGGTTCGACGCGTCGGATTTTTGCTTGCAAGCGAAGACTGCGGATGGGCTTCCATATATAATTTATGCAAACTCCCAAACTTGCTCGCCGTTCAAGATTCTGCGGATCTGTTCGGGGAAGCGATCTGGATCGAGCGGTTTGCCAAGGAAACCATCGAATCCCGATTCCCTGGCCTTGTTCATTTGTTCGAGGCTGGCCTCCGCGGTGACTGCCACGATGGGCACGGATCGAAAACGATCTGCCGCGCGGATTTTCTTCTGCGCGCCATATCCGTCTTCATAAGGAAGACGAATATCCATCAGGATCAAGTCGAGACGCGGGAGGGTGTCTGCATATTCAACAACCTCGTACCCCGAAGTTTTCCATTCGCAATGGATCCCCAGGTAGCCCAACATGCGGGCAATAAGAACGAAGTTGGAGACGTTGTCTTCCACCACCAGAACAGTTGCATCTTTTGGAATGGCAGGCTTCCGCAGGGGTTGTGTGTCTGAAATTGGCAAATTAGCCATTGGTGCTCCTCGTCAGGAATCGCTCGAGCTGTTGAGAGAGTGTGTCAATGTCAATGGGCTTTTGAATATAACCGTCGCATCCGGCCTCCAGCGATCGCTCGCGATCACCGCGCATCACATTGGCCGTCACAGCGATAATTGGCACGCTGGCAAAACCCGGCATGGATTTGATCTTGGACGTCAGCGTATACCCATCCATATCGGGCATGCTGATGTCCATCAAAATTAAATCAATCAGCATCGTTTGCAGGCGTTCCAGCGCCTGATTGGCATCTTTTGCTTCCACGACAGAATAATCCTCCGCTTCCAATACGCGGCGGATGAGATTTCTGTTATCGGGGTTGTCTTCAACGTAGAGTATGGTCCCTTTGTCTGACATGCGGCCTCCGAGTTAGATTTTACTTGCGGGATGAACTGCATTCATAACAGCAGAATTGCAAAAAGTTAACAAAAAAGTCGAGGCACTGGCCTCGACTTTGAGCGGGTGATGGGACTCGAACCCACGATATCTTGCTTGGGAAGCAAGCGTTCTACCACTGAACTACACCCGCTTGAACGTGCGGGATTATAAATCAAGACTCACGATTGAGCAACTTATCTGCCAATTCATACAGCGCGTTGCCTGCTTCGCCTTTTGGATTCGTTTTTTGCAATGCCTCCAATGCCTGATTTGTAAGACGTTGCGCCTCGCGCTGGGAATACTCCTGCGCGCCTTCATTGATAAGCATCTGCGCCGCTTCCGCAACTTCCGCCGGACTTATAGCGGACGCGGCCCAACGTTGAGCGAACTTACCCTTTTGGCTTAATCCGTACAAGATCGGCAATGAATTTTTTCCTTCGACCAGATCGCTTGCCGCGGACTTGCCGGTCAGCGCTTCATTTCCCCAGATGCCGAGGATGTCGTCCTGGACTTGGAACGCCAGCCCGAGGTCCCGGCCAAAGACCCGATATTGTTCGACGGTCGCGTCACCCGCTCCGCCGAGAATCGCGCCAATCTGTGTGCAGGCGGAAATGAGCGCGGCGGTCTTGCCTTCGATCATCGGCCAGTAATCGTCAACGGTCAGGTTGGTTCGTTTTTCGTAAGACATGTCGAGGAATTGGCCGCGCGTCAATTCGAGGCAGGTATCATGCAAAATGGCAGCGGCCTGTAAAACGGTCGAGGCGGGATGCGAACGACTCAAATCCAGCATCGCTTGATTCGAAATCACGAACAGCGCGTCGCCGACGTTGATCGCCATCGGTGCGCCCCACTTTGCCCAAACCGTCGAGCGTCCGCGTCGCTTTGGTGAATTGTCTTGAATGTCATCATGTACAAGCGAAAAATTGTGGACGAGTTCCACTGCGGCTGACGCAGGGAGGGCGGACTTCCAGTCTGCTTCACATGCGGCAACGCACAACAGCACCATCAACGGACGGATGCGTTTGCCTGCCGCGTCAGGCCCGGCGCCTTCGCCCGTCCAGCCCATGTGGTAGGTGAGCATTTCATAAAAAGATTTTGTGCGCGGCTGATTCAAACGTTCGACCTGCCGTTGAAGTTCTGCTTCGATGGCTGGAAGCATGAGCGCGGAAAGTTCTTTGAGACTCATCTTGTTTTGAGTACCTCATTCATGGCGCGCGGAGTCGCCACAATTCAAAGCCGCCAAAACCGGTGGAGCCGAGCGGGCGATTGCGTTCCATGGTCCATGTGTGAAAGATGCCGGCGTTAGGATCGGACGGATCGTACAACATGACTTCGGCAATTGTGAATCCGTCGGGCGTTCCATAATTGGTGACAGCGTAGGCGCGCAGATTGCTATCCACGCGGTTGACCACAAGCATGTGATCGAAGTTGCCGCCAGACCCATGCCAGACGAAAAGAAAGTCTCCGGGTTGAAGCGGGAAGGCGCGCCAATCCATTCGGTTGAGCGGCTTGGTGAACTTCATATATGAAAAACGATTCGCGGGAAAGGCTCGATCCAAAATTTTACGATCTTCGGGAATCGCGGGATTTAATAACCAGAAATCGTGCGGAGCGACATCTTCTGCGACGATTCCCGCGTCTCTCATCATTGCAATTGCCAGCGGGCCGCAGATGTTGGTTGGGTCTCCGTAGCCGACGCCATTCACCCTTATTGAAATACGAACACTGTCTTGAATGGTCGGCGCGATGTAATTCAATGAAGCCTTGTATAGCGATAGTTGCTGGTCGTTCGATAAAGGGCCTGTAAAGATAAGGCCGCCCGCTCTAATCAGCGATTCAACTGGATCAGGGGTGTCAATTGGCGCGTTTGTTGGAATGACAAGCACTGTGGGGGTGGGGGTGAAGGTCGGCGTGAATGTTGGAATAAGTGTTGGCGTTGCTGTGTTGGTGGGCGGAGGTGTGAACGTGCCGGTTGGCAAAAACGGATTCGCCGCTTGAGCGATGCCGGGATTCAGAATCAATAACCCCGAAATAATCAGAAGCATGAAGAGCATTCCTATCATCAGGCCGAGGCTGAGATGCTTGAGAGTGGATAACATGATTACGATACTGCGTTATTTTGATATGTCATTCCAGCGCTCAACCAATTTCCCAATATTCAAACTTTCCAGCTTTTCGACGCCACACGCGAACATTGTGACTTGAATTTGTCTCTTCGTCAGCTTGATCATCTCAACCGCCTTCTCGCTTGAAACCGCGGCGGCTTTCAGGAAATTGCCCGCCATGCCGCCGAGGGTTGCGCCGAGAGCGATGCACTTGGCAATGTCGAGTCCGTCTTTGAGGCCGCCGCTGGCGAAGATCGCCATCTTTGGCGCGGCTTTCCTGACATTGAGAATGGCTTCTGCCGTTGGGATTCCCCAGCCAACGAACGTCGCGGCGAGTTCACGTGTGAATTCATCGGGCGCGCGGTGCATTTCCACTTGCGACCAACTTGTTCCGCCCGCGCCAGCGACGTCAATGGCTTTGACTCCGCAATTGGCTAACAACTTGGCTGTCCGTTGCGAGATTCCCCAGCCAACTTCCTTTGCAATGATGGGCACTTCCAACTTCCTGCAAATTTCTTCGATCTTGTTTGCCAGGCCTTTGAAGTTTGTGTCTCCACCGGCTTGAACGGCCTCCTGCAAAGGATTCAAATGCAGATAAAGCGCGTCGGCTTCGATCATGTCCACCGCGCGGCGGCAATGGTCAATGGCGTAGCCGTAATTCAGTTGAACTGCGCCGAGGTTGGCGAACAATAAAATATCCGGCGCATATTTTCGCACTTGAAATGTCCTGGCTTGCGACACATTTTCCAATGCGGCGCGTTGACTGCCGACGCCCATCGCCGTCCGCGTGGCTTGGGCCGCTTCGGCCAGGCGCCGGTTGAGGGTCCCGGCCTGAGGCGTTCCGCCCGTCATCGAAGAAATTAGAATCGGGGCATTGAGTCGCTTGCCAAAAAGCGTCAGGCTCGTATCCACTTCACCCAAATTAATTTCGGGCAGGGCTTCATGGACGAAGCGATATTTTTCCAACCCCGTGGTGAGGGCCGAGCGCACATCCTTTTCCAAATTGATCTTGATGTGGTCGGCTTTTCGTTCTTCGATGGGCGCAACTTTTCGCATGGGGCAGTGTTCCTGTGTTTGAATTCCTACGACCTGTCGTGTTACAATCGGCACGTCAAAATTGCAACTTTTTGGAGGATTATCTCATGGCTGACACTTATGAAGAAGTCAAGAAAATCATCGTGGACCTGCTCGGCGCTGACGAAAGCAAGATCAAACCCGAAGCTCGCTTCCGCGAGGACCTTGAAGCGGATTCACTGGATCTCGTTGAACTCATCATGGCTTTTGAAGACAAGTTTGGCGCCGAAATCTCCGACGAGGCCGCCCAAAAGATCACGACCGTCGGTGAAGCGGTCTCCTACATCGACTCGCACAAGTAATTTCAACACTGCGATTATACACACAGAGCCGCCCTTTGAGGCGGCTCTTGTATTTTGGGAGTATCTAAATTCAATGTGACACTCTCCGCCCAAGCATGTCATTCTGAGCCGCGAAGCGGCGAAGAATCTCCCTTTTCAAGGGCAAGTCAAGAAGTTTGAGACCCTTCGCTACGCTCAGGGTGACACATCATCAATTCGATTTTAGGCACTCCGTGTATTTTTTGGGAAGATCAGGATTTCAGCGCGGCGTGGGCTTTGCGTGCTTCGCGAGCCGTACCCTACAATTTATTTCAACAAGGAAGGAATTTCTTCCGGATGTTTCGCGACTTTTACGCCTGCGGCCTGCAACGCCTTGACTTTGTCCGCCGCGGACCCCGCGCCGCCTTCGATGATGGCGCCCGCGTGTCCCATGCGTTTGCCGGGAGGGGCAGTCTGCCCGGCGATGAATGAAACGACCGGTTTGGTCATCTTGGATGAAATGAACTCCGCGGCTTTATCTTCGTCGGTGCCGCCGATCTCGCCGATCAAAACAACTTTTTCGGTTTGCGGATCATGTTCGAACATTTCGAGCACATCCACAAAGTTTGTGCCGTTGATTGGGTCGCCGCCGATGCCCACACAAGTGGACGCGCCCATGCCGACCAATTTCAATGCGTACAACACTTCGTAGGTCAATGTGCCGGAGCGCGAGACCACGCCGATATTTCCAGGGATGGCAATATCCCCGGGGATAATTCCGACTTTCGACTCGCCGGGCGTCAACAAGCCGGGGCAGTTCGGCCCGATGAGGCGTACTTTTTTCTGATCAAGATAATCTCTCACGCGCATCATGTCTTGCACTGCAACGCCTTCGGTGATGCAAACGATGAGCGGAATACCGGCGTCGGCGGCTTCGTACATTGCGTCCGGCGCGCCGCGTGCGGGGACGAAGATCACGGTCGCGTTCGCCCCGGTTGCTTCCACCGCCAATTTAACCGAATCAAACACTGGAATTTTATCCAGCACCCATTCGCCGCCTTTGCCAGGCGTCATGCCTGCCACGACGTTTGTTCCATAATTGACCATCTGTGTGGTGTGAAATAATCCTTCGTTTCCAGTGATGCCTTGAACAAGGAGGCGCGTGTTTTTATTAATGAGAATGCTCATATTATTTTGCCTTGCCCTTCGCCGCGGCGACAGCCTTCTTTGCCGCGTCTGCCAATGTTTCCGCGGTGATCATTTTTGCATCGGCCAGTAATTTACGGCCTTCTTCCGCGTTCGTACCGACCAAACGCACAACCATCGGCACCTTCGGTTTGACTTCGTCCATCGCGACTAGAATACCGCGCGCCACTTCGTCACAACGCGTGATGCCGCCGAAGATATTGAACAGCACGGCCTTCACGTTCGGGTCGGACAAGATAATCTTCATCGCGGCCGCCACTTTATCGGAGCCTGCGCCGCCGCCGATGTCGAGAAAGTTCGCGGGTTCGCCGCCGAACAGTTTAACAATGTCCATGCTGGTCATGGCCAATCCCGCGCCGTTGACCATGCACCCGATGTTGCCGTCCAGTTTGATGTAAGACAGACCGTACTTGCGCGCTTCGGTCTCTGCCGCGGCCTCTTCGTCCACATCGCGCATCTCGGCCAAATCCGCGTGGCGGAACAGCGCGTTGTCGTCAATCATCATCTTGCCGTCCAACGCGATCAAGCGCTTGTCTTTTGTGATCACAAGCGGGTTGATCTCAGCCAGCGTCGCGTCGGTCTCTGTGTACACTTTCCATAGACCCGCGGCGATCTTGTTGAAATCCTTCCAGTAATCGCGCGGCAGGTCAATGGATGCGGCAATGTCGCGCGCCTGGTAATCACGCAGGCCAAGCAGCGGATCCACGTGAACCTTGACGATCTTCTCCGGCGTCTTGGCCGCGACTTCTTCGATCTCCACGCCGCCCGCCGCCGAGGCGATCATGACCGGTTTCCTGGCAGCGCGGTCATTCGTGATCGAGAAATAAATTTCTGTTTCGATCGCGGCGGCCTCGTCCACTAAAACCTTGCGAACGGGCAGGCCTTTGATCTCCATTGCAAGGATTTGCGTGGCTAGTTGTTCAGCCTCATCGGCGTCTTTGGCGAGTTTTACACCGCCGGCCTTTCCGCGTCCGCCGACCAGCACCTGCGATTTAATAACAACGCGGCCACCCAGCTCTTCGGCAATTGCTTTCGCCTCGCTTGCGGTAGCCGCTACCCGTCCCTTTGGGATCGGGATGCCGTACTTGGCAAATATCTGCTTCGATTGATACTCGTGTAGTTTCATGCGCTTTCCCTGTGATTTGGAATCAAAACGTTGCGATTATACCACCGCGCTTTAATGAAAATCGTCCGATGGAAGCCCATCGGACGATTTGTGATTAAGGTAATGTGAATCTCATGATTCGATTGTTGCCTGCATCCGTCACCCACACGCGGCCTTCCGCGTCAACGGCCACGCCTGCTGCGAGTCCGAACGTTGACGCCGTGACGCCATAGTCGCCCCAGGTTTGAATCAACTGTCCATCAGTGGTGTATTCGATCACGCGATAGCCTTCGGGGTCGGTGACAAATACGTGACCTTTATTGTCCACCGCGATGAAAGGCTTGTTGTCAAGGGATTGGCCGTACCAGCCTGCCACATCCCATTGTTTGAGCGGCATAAAACTCGATCCATCCGATGAAGGTGCAAAGGATTGGATGCGTTGATTCCATGTATCCGTGATGTATATGTTTCCATTCGAGTCAATCGCGATGCCGACCGGCTCATCGAATTGACCGGCATCCAGGCCTTCGGAACCAAACTGTGTGACGTAATTCCCGTCCGCATCAAACACGACGACGCGCTTGTTCCCCGTGTCTACAACATAGACGCGTCCCTGAGCATCCACCGCGATCCCGCGCGGACCGTAGAATGTATCCTGGGCGGAACCCTGACCGAATGCGCCCCAAGTCTTTATAAACTGGCCGTCCGCGGTGAATTTTTGAACGCGGTGATTCCACGTATCGGTCACGTACACCGATCCGTCCGGCCCAACTGCTACGCCCCACGGCTCATTGAATGTGGAGGGCGGGGCAGAGGGATTCGGGTTGTTGGGATCATTCCCGGTGGGCGAGCCAAACTGATTGATCAGAGTCCCGCCTGCGTCGAGGTGTAAGATGCGGTGATTGCGCGAGTCAGCCACGTACAAAGTTCCATCCGGCGCGAAGGCCAGTGAGCGCGGCGCGTTCATCGGAGTATTTAACTTGGTTGCGTCTATGATCAGATCCGCGGCCAATGTGACGGTCTTGCCTTGATATGGGTCAACATTCGATGTCTGTTGCGAAGGTAAAGCACCGTATTTCCAAATTTCCTGCGCCACATCTTTCTTGATGTACATGCGCATTTCGTCGGAAGGTTGCCAGGTTGCCAATGTAAGGTCGTTATGGCCGGTGGCCTGTGCGTAAACCGTGTAATCGCGATTGAGCCAGATATCAATGATGCCGGCGCGAATTTGCGGGTCAAGGATCGCGGAACAGATGCGCGAGAAGTCTTTCGTCTTGAACGCCTGCAAAAAGCCAAAGATGCCTCTGCATGAATAATTTTCATCGAATGGAATCGAGGGCTGGCGATCGCTGACGAGGTTGAAGTAATCCTGATTCGGCCACCACATGCGGATGTAATCAATGCGGTAATAACCGGGACCCAACGCCTGCTCGATCTTATCGAAGTTCTTTGAGTCAACAATGACAATCGTCGAGTCGCGTAACGAGCGCGTTGGTTGATCGAACGAATGTTGGTTTGTGAAGTCGCGCAGATACCACACAAAAGGCCACGAGACGCCGGTGTCCGGCGCGCTGGCGTCGTAGGCAATGTTGACGCCCATGCCGCCGGTTGTCCGTTTTGAAATTTCGGCGGCCTGATTAATTACATCTTTCACGCCGGTCGCGCCGTGAGCATAGACCAGATACTCCGTCGCGTTATCGTAATTAATGTAGGCCGCTCTGAACGATGCGCGTACCGTGAGCACGGCAAGCAATGCGAAGAACGTCAGCGTGAAAACCCGCGCGGCTTGTAAGCCGGTCCATTCGCGCAGAAGATAGACCAGTCCGCCTGCGCTGGCAACGGCAACAACCGCCGGCAATAGAAAAGCAGTCGTCGCTTGCAGTTGTTGCAAGTCATTGCCTTGAAACGGAGGATTGGTCCCCAGCAAAGAAAGCAGGCAGGCCGAGAAACTTGTGAAGAATACGAGAATCACACCAAGCACCAATGGCGCTCTGCGTTGACGTAAACTCTGCCAGTCCGTTTTATCTATGACGGCGCCCAAGCCCCAGCCTGTTAGTAGAATCATCGGCCAGGCAATGTGGATCGTGAGCCACGGCATTTTCTCGCCAGCGATGCTCAGCGAGATAATCGTGATGGCGACCCACCAGGTCAACAGCGCGAATGTGTTGGAAAAATTCTCCTGCTCCGATGATGGGGATTGCACTTCCGATTTTTCTGCATCGTCTGTTTTTGTTGATGAAAATCTGCGGCGCAGGCCGATGATCAACGCCAGGATTGCTCCGAGCATCGGCAGGAATTCGTAAATTGGAATCTGAATCAAAATGTAGTAGTACCACGGCTGGCTTCCGCGCTGGACGGCCTGTTGCGCCAGCCAGTATCCAAGCGAACCGACCACGCCCGTGAAGAAACCATCCGTGTTTGTGAAGACGGTGGTGTAAAAAACCGTGAACGGAACCCAAAACGTCAGCGCCAGTTTCCACCAGTCTCGATCCCATACCATGCCGATCAAGATGGTAATGAGAAAAGCGCCCAGCACGAAAGCGCCGACCACCATCACATCGTGGGATGTGAGCGTTTGAACTTCCGACGCGGTGGTCGGGATTTTCACGTTCAGCGATTTCTCAAGTATTTTGATGGGGAAGGGGACTAACATAGGCAGAACAAGCGTCCCGGTCAGGATAAGCAGACTAAATGAGTGCTCGGCCTTGACGCTCTCCCATGTAAAACCGCGAATCAGGAAGTAGGCCGCAATGCCGATGGCCATTAATCCGCCTCCGATGAGGAAAAGGGCAGGGGAGGCCGGACCGTTGGCGGGTCCGAGCGGCGAGGCGGTGGCCGATGGATTGGCAGGCGCGACAACTTCTGTCGAGCCAATTGTCGAGGTTTTGGCGGAGGCGATTCCCAACCCCGCGCCAATGCCAAGTAATAAAATTCCTATCGCGAGCGTGATGATGAATCCGCGATAAGAAAGCGTATCATCCCACATGCGGCGAGTAACGCGCGCAATGAAATAGATGGCGAGGAAAAGCAAGAGTTGGGCGGCGTATATAAACGAGGTTTCTTTGGCGGTAAAGTGGACGACGAGCGCAACAGCGAGCCAGTAAAGATATTTTTTTGCGCCAGTCTCGAAATAGCGAAGCACGACATAAAGCATTAACACGCCGGAGAAAACTGCATACGGATCTTCGCGGATATAGCGGCCATAATAGAGCATGATCGGTGAGATAACCATTAACAGGCCGGCGACCAGTCCACCTGTCTTGCCGAGATAGCGTCGCCAGTACCAGGTCATGCAGATAGTAGCAATGCTGAACAGCGCGGCGGGGATGCGCGCTGTAAAATCGCTCGCGCCGAACAGGAAATAGCTGAGCGCAGGCAAAAAGAATTGAAGCGGCCCGTGCATCATGGGGTTATGTTCATAGCCATTGCCTTTGTATAAGAGCCATGAGAAATACGAGTGCAGGCTTTCATCGTGACTCATTACGCGCGCCCCGAGGTTATAGAAGCGCGTGATGACGGCAAGGAGGACAATCAATCCAAAAAGCGCGACCTCATTTGTTATTGCCGGCAGACCTGGATGTATGGGACGTTCAAGCCAGCGAAGTTGATCTTTTTCTGTTTGTGTTGTTGTTTGTTTTGCCATGTCTTCTCTCGATAGTCGGGCTGACTATAATTCAGTCCGTGTGTTCAGGCAAGCCAGAGTATTTGTAAAATATTGCTTGCGCGTAGCCAATATATCACAAGAAAGTAAAGACAAACTTAACTTACAAAAAAGAACCAGCCAACTGACCGCACCCCGCGGCAATGTCAACACCACGGCGCATCCGAATCGTGCATGGAATTCCAGCCTGCTCCAGTGGTTCTTTGAACTTGATTCCGCGCTCGCGCGTTGTTGCCTGCCCCTTGTATCCTTTGGTAGGGTTGAGGGGAATTGCATTGACATGGCACAGCAAACCTTTGAGTCGTGCCGCGAGTTTCCTGGCCTGCTCCGGCGTGTCGTTGACTCCGTTGATCAGCGCCCATTCGAATGTGATACGCCGCCCGGTTTGCGCGACATAATATCTGCACGCTTCCAGTACTTCCTCCGTGTTGTATTTTTTGTTGACCGGCAACATGCTGACCCGCAAATCGTCGTCCGCGGCGTGGAGGGAGATGGCGAGATTGACCTGCCGCTTTTCATCGGCAAAGCGTTTGATCATCGGAACCAGACCGACGGTCGAGATGGTGAAGCGGCGCGCGCCAAAGTTGAAGCCCTCCGAATCATTTAATCGGTCAATCGCGGCCATGGTGTTGTCATAGTTGTGGAAGGGTTCGCCCATACCCATCACAACGATGTTGGTGACGGTTTGTTCCTCTCCGTGCAACATGCGCGCGTAGTACATGACCTGTGCGACGATCTCGCCGCTTGAAAGATGTCTTTTGAATCCCATTTGGCCTGTGGCGCAGAAGACACAGCCCATCGCACAGCCGGCCTGCGACGAAATGCAAAGAGTGCGACGCCTGTCGTAGCGCATCAGCACGGCTTCGATGACATGCCCATCGTTCAGTTTGAAGAGCGTCTTTCGGGTCTGTTTGTCACTCGAATCAAGATAGCGGATCGGTTCGATGCCAATGAAATCCAATTCAGTTGCCATCTTATCGCGCAAAGACTTTGGAAGATTGGAAAATTGAGAAGGGGAATTATAGAAATGCTGATACAGTCCCTGCCAGATTTGCCTGGCGCGATAGGCCGGTTCGCCCCACGAGCGCAAGAGTTGACCCAGCGAAGATTGATCGAGATCATAAATGAACATGATCTTACTATTCTAGCCGACCAACTCGGCCAAGTCTTTTGCAATCAAATCGGGCGCCGGTTCCCATTCGGTTGCTTCTTGCCGCGTGCTGACCCCAGACAAAACCAATGCTGTCCTCGCGCCCATCGCCTGACCACCCGCGATATCCGTTTCGAGGCGGTCGCCAATGACAAGCGATTCGTCTTTGGTCAGACCCATTCGTTCCGCGGCAAGTTCAAGCATAAACGGCGCAGGCTTGCCAATGACAATCGGCTTGATGTCCGTCGCGGCTTCAAGGGTCGCGAGAATTGATCCCGCGCCGGGAACGAGTCCCACCGGGGTTGGAAACGTTTTATCGGGATTGGTTCCATAAAAGGGGACGCCCGCGCGGATATGTAAAGTGGCGCGGCGCAGTTTTTGATACGTCAGGCCGCGGTCAATTCCCGCTACAACTGCAACCACAGAGGTTTCATCGTCTGGATCGGTGATGGGCGTGAAGCCTTTATCGCGCAACGCAGAGACGATCCCGTTTTCACCGATGACGAAAACAGCCCTCACCCCCGTCTCCTCTCCCAATTTTGGGAGAGGAGTGAAGGGGTGAGGGGAAAACTTCTGCGCCAATACGTGCGCTGTCGCTTCCGATGAAGTCACAATTTGCCACGGCTCGAGCGCCACGCCGAAGCCGTGCAATTTGGAAAGATATTCATCTATAGTTTTGGTTGCGTTATTTGTGGCGAGGACCACTTGAAGTCCATGCGAGGCGATTCGGTCGAAGATCCCGGGCAAGTCACCGATGGGCGTATCGTCTTTCCAGAGCACGCCATCCATGTCGAGGATGAGTCCGCGCACGGGAGGGGAGAGTTGATCGAGCATGTTTTCAGATCAACCGAGTTTCTTCAAGAGATATTCCAGCACAGGGCGGTCAATCCATCCTGCGTCGGGATTGGCGCGTTCTTCAAAGTTTTCGTTGTCAATGAAAGCGCGGAAGGCTTCGCGCGTCGCATCGTCATATTCACTGCTGGTCGGTGAATAATATCCGAGGCTTTTCATGATCTGCTGGATTTCTTTTACGACTTCACCTTCCAACCGGACGCGCTGCGACTTTGGACTCTTGCCAAAATACAAACGGTGCAATTCAAGCAATTCGCCCAAACGCGCCACTGGTTGAAGATTATCGTCCACGCGATAATCCACCCAGCGATCATTGTATCCACCATAACCTGCCTTCGGCTTGACGACGGTGATGGCGGCAGACTGTCGTCCGCGCCGGTCGCCGCCCGCGTTGCTTCCCGCTTCGAGCGCGGCAAACAGCCTTTCAGGGAGTTCGCCTTTCGCATCGAGGAAGGCGTGTTCCATTTGTTGAATGACTTGTGAACCCGCAAGGATATTTCCCTGAATCGCGTAGCCCGGCCCGATCAATGATCCCGCCCATTCCGAACAGGATTTGCCCGTGAACGACGCGGCTTTGCCTTTGGCGTCCACCAGGCCGACCTGGCGATGATCGCGTTCGCGATCATGGGCGAGCAGTTTTTGCAGCGTCTCTTCCGCGGAAAGTCCGCTTGCCATGAGTTCAAGTCCGCGCGGACCGAAACTCGTGTTGGCAAAAGCCTGGGTTGCGACCGCGCCGGCTTTGGCTTTGGCCCACGGCACAACCGCGCCGACCGCGGGGAACTTCGACGCGACGGCCACGCCCCAGGCTTGCGCCTTGAGGTCGCAGGCAACGATCGAAAATGTGGAAACAGAAAACATTCAGGGTTTAAAAATTGGACACGGATCGCACGGGTTAGCGATGGCCGTGAAGTCCGTGTCCAATCATGCGCTCATTTCTCAGTTACACTTTTTGTTTTACAGGCGACTCGAGAACTTGATCCACCAGGCCATACTCAACCGCCTGCTTTGCATCGAGATAATAATCACGGTCGGTATCGCGCTCAATGACTTCAAGAGTCTGGCCCGTGTGCTTTGCCATGATTTCATTCAGTAAAGCCTTCAGGCGCAAAATCTGCTTGGCTTGAATCTCGATGTCAGTGGCCTGACCTTGCGCGCCGCCGAGCGGCTGGTGCATGTGAATGGTCGCGTGGGGCAGAGCGTAGCGTCGGCCTTTTGTTCCGGCGGTCAGGATCACGGTGCCGAATGAAGCGGTCACGCCAACAGCCACGGTGCTGATCGGATTCGAAATGGATTGCATCGTGTCGTAGATGGCAAGCCCCGCGTAGATTTGTCCACCGGGCGAGTTCACATACATTTGAATTTCCTTTTCAGGATCTTCATGATTCAAAAAGAGCAATTGCGCCACAACCACATTGGCTACCTGATCGTCAATCGGCGTGCCAAGGAAAATGATGCGCTCTTTGAGTAAAAGGGAGTAGATATCGTACGCGCGCTCGCCGCGGCCGGATGATTCTACAACCATCGGAACGACATTGTTGAAATTAGGAATGTTCATAGCCTCTCTCATTTCTTGCTGGTTGACTTTTTCCCTTTCGGGGACGATATAGATGCACCCGGCTTTGCACTCTTACCTGTACTTTTGCCGGATGTTTTACCAGCCGCTTCTTTCGCGGACCCTTTAGCGGCTTCTGTTTTCCTTTCTTTTTTCTCGCCTTCAGTTTTTTCTGTTTCTTCCATGCCTTCGGCTTTTTTCTCCGACGCGCCCTCGTCGTTCGCGGCGCGACCGGTATATTCGCCGGTGGCGATGGCTTTCAAACGATCCAATGTGCGGCGCGTGAGCAGGCGGCTGGCGGATTCCATGGCGACCGCTTCGGCCACGCGCTGTTGTCCCTGCCTGCCGCCGCGGATGTTGTTCAGATTCAAGCCCTGCATCTGCAGGTCAGTGAGTGTGTTGTTGAATTCCTGATCGAGCGACGCATTGTCCACTTCGATCTTTTCCAGACGCGAAACTTCATCGAGGATCAGGGAACGCTCCAGGCGTTTGATCGCAACCGGTTTGGCCTCCTCCTCAAAGAACCTGGCCGCGTCGGTGTTGCGCATTTTGTAATAGGTCTCGAGATCGAGTCCCTGCTGGGCAAGGCGGTTACGCAGATCTTCGACAACATGTTCGGCCTCGTGGTTGACCGTCTGCGGCGCGTACTTGATGGTGGCGGTCTCTTTGATCTTGTCAATCAATCGAGGGAAATATTCATCGTCGTATGCCGCGCGGGCGCGGGCTTCGATGTCTTTGGTCAGCACTTCCTTGAGCGCGTCCAGCGATTCGTATGGACCAACCATTTTGGCGAAATCGTCATTGATCTCGGGCAATGTCATCGAGCGGACGGTTTTGACCGTAGCCTCGATGTCAATTGTTTCACCGGCCAGGGTCTCATCGGAGAAATCGTTCGGGAAGGTGTGGCTGATCGTTTTTGCCTCGCCCGCTTTCAGTCCCAGAAGTTGACGCGCAAAACCCGGGAAAGGAAACTCGTTGTCGCGATTTTCTTTGCGAACGATGGTCGCGAATCCGCCGCGCGTCAATGATTCTTTTTCCGATTTCAAGTCAACGAGGATGTAATCGCCTTCCCGTATCTCACGCTCCACGGTCTCGGTTGTGCCGTACATTTGTTGCAGTTCTTCGAGGGCCTGATCGAGTTTTTCGGGGTCGGGCGGCTGGAATTCATAGGGCAGACGGATTTTGTGATAATCGCCCAGTTCCACTTTCGGGGCGAGCGGAACTTTGAAGGTGAACTTGGGGAGATCGGTGCCGTCAATTTTTTCGAGCGAGCCGGGCGCGGCGGGTTCGATCTCCGCTTCTTTCAGCATCGCGGGGTAGACCTCGTCCACCAGCAAATCAACGGCCTGCTCGTAGATGGCTTCATCTCCATAATAACGGCGGATCACTTCATAGGGGGCCTTGCCGGGGCGAAAGCCGGGAATTTTGCCGCGCTCCGCGAGTTTACGCGCGGCGCGACGGCGAGCGGCTTCCAGGCGGTCAGGTTCCACCTCCACGACCACCTGCGCTTGATGATCATCTTGAACGGTCTTTTCGAATTTCAAATCGGTTCTCCAAAAGTTGTGATGGGGACGGAGGGACTTGAACCCTCACGCCTTGCGGCACATGATCCTAAGTCATGCCTGTCTGCCAGTTCCAGCACGTCCCCTGGCAGGAACGCGGCGAAATTATAAGGCATGGGGGAGGGGTGCGTCAATAAAGGGCGGGAAATGTTAACTTTATGCTTATATGGCCTTTAGACGCAAACCAAATATGGTTTCAATCCATGCTCCCAATGAAGGGAGCGACGAGAACATGACGAACCTTGTACTCGATGGCATCGGTATCGTTTCAATCCACGCTCCCAATGAAGGGAGCGACAATACGACTCTACAGAATTAAAGAACCACAGAAGTTTCAATCCACGCTCCCAATGAAGGGAGCGACCAGGCCAAGATGTTGATCGAGGGCGGCTATGCCGTGGTTTCAATCCACGCTCCCAATGAAGGGAGCGACCGGATGGCGGTTTGGAGATCGTGCCATTAGGTGTGTTTCAATCCACGCTCCCAATGAAGGGAGCGACACGAGCAGATGATATTTTCAAATCAGCAACATCCGAGTTTCAATCCACGCTCCCAATGAAGGGAGCGACGTGGATCTCTTCGACAATCAGTTCACCATCAAGGTTTCAATCCACGCTCCCAATGAAGGGAGCGACTCAAAATCGCCATGCATCAAATACGTTCGGGGTAGGTTTCAATCCACGCTCCCAATGAAGGGAGCGACGGGCGCTGCGGTTCAGATTCTTTTGACATTGGTGTTTCAATCCACGCTCCCAATGAAGGGAGCGACAACACCTTGCCAATCATAGCGTTGCGCCACATCCAGTTTCAATCCACGCTCCCAATGAAGGGAGCGACCATGGGGTAAGACTGCCGAAGCCTGCCATCAATACCTGTTTCAATCCACGCTCCCAATGAAGGGAGCGACTCCGCTAGGTTTTTCCCGCTGGTTATATCTTTGATGTTTCAATCCACGCTCCCAATGAAGGGAGCGACTTCCGTAATGGTTTCATAGATGGTCTTGATGTCATTGTTTCAATCCACGCTCCCAATGAAGGGAGCGACTCTGCAGGCATGTACTTAATCGTCGGCGTGTGTGAGTTTCAATCCACGCTCCCAATGAAGGGAGCGACGTAATTGGAGGTTTGCATGAATAACTACGATATGTTTCAATCCACGCTCCCAATGAAGGGAGCGACTCGATCCGGTGGACCCGGAATTACGAGCGACTCTGTTTCAATCCACGCTCCCAATGAAGGGAGCGACGCAGGGCGTGAGTATCTGGATTGGGACACAGGATGTTTCAATCCACGCTCCCAATGAAGGGAGCGACTTAGACCTTTGCCGTTGAAAGTGTTTGTGAACAAGTTTCAATCCACGCTCCCAATGAAGGGAGCGACTTCACAGCGGACGTCGTTGCAGGTTGAAACGTTGTTTCAATCCACGCTCCCAATGAAGGGAGCGACCGTCGCTTCAGATAAGCCGGAGCCGGTTAATGAAGTTTCAATCCACGCTCCCAATGAAGGGAGCGACCCATTTTGACGGTATCCGGTCCCTGTCGCATTAGTTTCAATCCACGCTCCCAATGAAGGGAGCGACTTGATGCAAAACTCGGCAGACTTCTGCCAATTGATGTTTCAATCCACGCTCCCAATGAAGGGAGCGACTATGGTCAACGCTTTTATCTGGCATGGTATCAATGTTTCAATCCACGCTCCCAATGAAGGGAGCGACTATATTGACAGTTATTACAATCCGTCACCTTATGTTTCAATCCACGCTCCCAATGAAGGGAGCGACCACGGCGGGCGCTAGCCCGCCGCTGGGCTTGTCTGTTTCAATCCACGCTCCCAATGAAGGGAGCGACAACTTGTGCCGCACGAATGGGCGGAAAGAACGAAGGTTTCAATCCACGCTCCCAATGAAGGGAGCGACGTAGATAGCTTCGGTTGGAGCTTGTCGCAAATCGTTTCAATCCACGCTCCCAATGAAGGGAGCGACTTCACCGCAAGCTGTTCCTCACCATTCCAGGAGTTTCAATCCACGCTCCCAATGAAGGGAGCGACCCATGAGTGACGTATATAAAAGCTCGGTCGGTCTGTTTCAATCCACGCTCCCAATGAAGGGAGCGACGTTCGGATTAGCATATTGTCTTCCGGGATCCAGTTTCAATCCACGCTCCCAATGAAGGGAGCGACTACTTGTGCCGCTCGCGATATCAGAATATAGAGTTTCAATCCACGCTCCCAATGAAGGGAGCGACATAATGCAATTATCAAGCAGAGCCATATGCTGGCGTTTCAATCCACGCTCCCAATGAAGGGAGCGACTAATCATGGATCACTCAATCAACATTACGCTTGCGTTTCAATCCACGCTCCCAATGAAGGGAGCGACTCAAAAAATCTAAAGCGTCTTGTTTGTAGTCGAAAGTTTCAATCCACGCTCCCAATGAAGGGAGCGACTCCCTGACTTACCCCCCAGCCCCTTCCCTAAAGTGGTTTCAATCCACGCTCCCAATGAAGGGAGCGACCTTCAAGTGCGGTCGTCTCATTTGGCCTCCAGAATCGTTTCAATCCACGCTCCCAATGAAGGGAGCGACTCAACATGGGCAGACCCGATCTGGCAGACAAGGGTTTCAATCCACGCTCCCAATGAAGGGAGCGACGCCGCGGCAATTGGTCGTTGACCCGCTCGATGTTGTTTCAATCCACGCTCCCAATGAAGGGAGCGACTCAAATCAGGACTTTGGGTTAGTGGATTATTCCACTGTTTCAATCCACGCTCCCAATGAAGGGAGCGACGAGTACGGCGGCCACCAGATTTCGATGAGGATAAGTTTCAATCCACGCTCCCAATGAAGGGAGCGACACCGTCCGCCATCACTTTCGCATGGAAGGCATTCGTTTCAATCCACGCTCCCAATGAAGGGAGCGACCTGCTCGCCGGCGGCACCGATCTTCTGCCCAATATGTTTCAATCCACGCTCCCAATGAAGGGAGCGACATCGCATTCGATGCCATGAGCGCGGCAGTGGTCAGTTTCAATCCACGCTCCCAATGAAGGGAGCGACACGACCCGCCTCCGATCGGATTCGGGCCTCTTCGGGTGTTTCAATCCACGCTCCCAATGAAGGGAGCGACTCGGTACTGTGTTTTGCTCATACCCAATTGCAAGGAGTTTCAATCCACGCTCCCAATGAAGGGAGCGACATTTTCTCTTGCTCTGACATTGGTGTATCCTGATGTTTCAATCCACGCTCCCAATGAAGGGAGCGACAAAAGACAGGTAAGGCGCAATTCTCTGGACAGTCGTTTCAATCCACGCTCCCAATGAAGGGAGCGACGCGTATCGGTTGGCGTTCCCGTATCGGTGGGCGTGTTTCAATCCACGCTCCCAATGAAGGGAGCGACCTCAACTCTCTCGCCGCAGAAATTGCGGCGAGAGTTTCAATCCACGCTCCCAATGAAGGGAGCGACAGTGCATGCCATACAAGAACGTCGTCGCGTCGATATGTTTCAATCCACGCTCCCAATGAAGGGAGCGACTACATTGAGTTGGACATCCAGGTCGTTTACAAGTTTCAATCCACGCTCCCAATGAAGGGAGCGACCCGCGAGTGGTCCACCACGTGGCAGAATTACGCCGTTTCAATCCACGCTCCCAATGAAGGGAGCGACTTGCAACTGTTGCCAACAAGATCATGGACGAGATGTTTCAATCCACGCTCCCAATGAAGGGAGCGACATTGAGTTCATATTCGGGTATCGGTTCTATCAGTTTCAATCCACGCTCCCAATGAAGGGAGCGACAGGCCACCCATCACGCGAGCAATGGATGGGAGGGTTTCAATCCACGCTCCCAATGAAGGGAGCGACCTCTGGCCTTCGGCAAATCCGTTGCACAGCTCCAGAAGGTTTCAATCCACGCTCCCAATGAAGGGAGCGACCAATACACGAGTTTGGAGGAACGATCACAGCGAGTTTCAATCCACGCTCCCAATGAAGGGAGCGACGATGGGCGGTGTAAGTCATTTCTTTTCCCAAATAAGTTTCAATCCACGCTCCCAATGAAGGGAGCGACGCGAGACCGGGATTCACTTGAGCCAGCGGCGTTAGTTTCAATCCACGCTCCCAATGAAGGGAGCGACCTCGGATTTGCGGCTCTTTGCAGATGGCAAGGAGTTTCAATCCACGCTCCCAATGAAGGGAGCGACTTATGACGACTGGCGGCAAGTGCCAACCCAGGAACGTTTCAATCCACGCTCCCAATGAAGGGAGCGACTTTATTCGGGCGGAGCATTTTCAAGGAAACATATGTTTCAATCCACGCTCCCAATGAAGGGAGCGACCTTGCGACGGGTGAGCCTGTGCAAGTGTACGTCTCGTTTCAATCCACGCTCCCAATGAAGGGAGCGACTCGACGCCCATGCGTCCCGTTTGCGGTGTATAGAGTTTCAATCCACGCTCCCAATGAAGGGAGCGACCTCATTTTCAGGTTGCTCAAAGTTCGTCGTGTTTGTTTCAATCCACGCTCCCAATGAAGGGAGCGACTTGGATGGCGTGATCAGTTTATCCATGAGTCACACTGTTTCAATCCACGCTCCCAATGAAGGGAGCGACCGAAGTGTAAGCATCCCGATCAACCCCAGCGCCGGTTTCAATCCACGCTCCCAATGAAGGGAGCGACGTATGGGATGCGGTTCTTCGGATGTTTGCCGCGGTTGTTTCAATCCACGCTCCCAATGAAGGGAGCGACCAAGCGACACCCACTCCCACGCCCGCTGTTGAGAGGTTTCAATCCACGCTCCCAATGAAGGGAGCGACCAAGGGAGACGAACTCTATTATGAGCTACACAAAGTTTCAATCCACGCTCCCAATGAAGGGAGCGACGTCAATGACGGTCATGGCCACTAGCCTTGCCATGTTTCAATCCACGCTCCCAATGAAGGGAGCGACCTACAAGATGATGGAGCATGGAAGTTACTTTCTGTTTCAATCCACGCTCCCAATGAAGGGAGCGACTAATCGCAGGCAATAAGACCTTGGAGGCCGCGCAGTTTCAATCCACGCTCCCAATGAAGGGAGCGACAAAATTGGTGTCTCCAGACCCTTGACAAATATCAGAGTTTCAATCCACGCTCCCAATGAAGGGAGCGACATTTCTCGATGATCTCAGGTGTGAACGCTTCACGTTTCAATCCACGCTCCCAATGAAGGGAGCGACTCTCGTAGCGCGGATCCATGTACTGGCAATAAGCAAGTTTCAATCCACGCTCCCAATGAAGGGAGCGACCTTCAGGGCGTCCAGGTCGTCGTTGATCAGCGTCTCCCACGAGTTTCAATCCACGCTCCCAATGAAGGGAGCGACCCACCGCTGGAGGCGGTGCACGATCGGCGAGCGTGTTTCAATCCACGCTCCCAATGAAGGGAGCGACCCGCAGGGCGATGCCAGGTTATCCCAGATGGCGGGTTTCAATCCACGCTCCCAATGAAGGGAGCGACCCATCCATCTTCGCAACCAAGAGCTCTGCATCTACAAGTTTCAATCCACGCTCCCAATGAAGGGAGCGACGAGCGGACGCTGATCTTTCCGCTCTCCCTCAATAAGTTTCAATCCACGCTCCCAATGAAGGGAGCGACGTCAAACTTGTCGCTGATGTCCATTTCGTCCAGGTTTCAATCCACGCTCCCAATGAAGGGAGCGACGATTGTGATCTTCCTGACAGTCATTGATAAACGCAGTTTCAATCCACGCTCCCAATGAAGGGAGCGACCGCGCGGCTGGCCCGCGGGGATGATCAACGTGACAGCGCATGTTTCAATCCACGCTCCCAATGAAGGGAGCGACCGAACGAGCGCATGGGTTCGATACTTACGTTTACGTTTCAATCCACGCTCCCAATGAAGGGAGCGACCACAACGTTATGACTGGCAAGGCGTGGTTGTGGCGTTTCAATCCACGCTCCCAATGAAGGGAGCGACCATCCTTAATTGCGTCTGCAAATTGAGACGGAGTGTTTCAATCCACGCTCCCAATGAAGGGAGCGACGCAAATCCAAATGCCTTTGAGAGCATCCGGATGTTTCAATCCACGCTCCCAATGAAGGGAGCGACCGAGTCATTCACCGTGATCAAGACCATGGAATTGTTTCAATCCACGCTCCCAATGAAGGGAGCGACTTATGTTTTCGGAAACGACCGATCGCTTCTTATGTTTCAATCCACGCTCCCAATGAAGGGAGCGACGCAGTCCAGCAGTTCGCACGGCGCCTGCATCGGTGTTTCAATCCACGCTCCCAATGAAGGGAGCGACGCCTTGTCAGCCAGGTCGGGCCTGCCCATAAAGGTGTTTCAATCCACGCTCCCAATGAAGGGAGCGACCCATGCGCTCTGCTAACTCTGGCGACGCCTCATCGTTTCAATCCACGCTCCCAATGAAGGGAGCGACCCGTGTCAATACGCATAGCCGAAAATAATCTACACGTTTCAATCCACGCTCCCAATGAAGGGAGCGACTCATTATGACAGCGATAATAATCGGTATGATCTGTTTCAATCCACGCTCCCAATGAAGGGAGCGACTACGATGAGTTCAAGACTGTTCATCCTGCATTGGCTGTTTCAATCCACGCTCCCAATGAAGGGAGCGACGTTACCTTCCTGCGCCTGGGCGGAATGACACAAGTTTCAATCCACGCTCCCAATGAAGGGAGCGACAACGGCGAGCGTTACTTGCGGGGCGATCCCGTAGTTTCAATCCACGCTCCCAATGAAGGGAGCGACGCGGCGGATGCACATCGCCGAGGATGGCCTGCCAGTTTCAATCCACGCTCCCAATGAAGGGAGCGACATCCTCCAACCGCGATTGTCCACTACTGGCATCTGTGTTTCAATCCACGCTCCCAATGAAGGGAGCGACGAAACAAGCACGACAAGATGGACGTGCGCCCGGAGTTTCAATCCACGCTCCCAATGAAGGGAGCGACTTCAAAACTCAAAGGTTACTTTTCATTGCCCGATGTTTCAATCCACGCTCCCAATGAAGGGAGCGACACAACTTCGGCACCGCAACAACCATCCGGGCAGGCGTTTCAATCCACGCTCCCAATGAAGGGAGCGACAATGACATTCGCATTCAACAAGCCCATTCAAACCCCGTTTCAATCCACGCTCCCAATGAAGGGAGCGACGTTGGCCGTGATCTGCATGATGCCGGTCTCATCCTTGCGTTTCAATCCACGCTCCCAATGAAGGGAGCGACAAGTTGATATGACCGTCTTTATCGCGGGTATCAATGTTTCAATCCACGCTCCCAATGAAGGGAGCGACAGTCCAATCAAAAAGGCGCAACAGCGCACAAGGAGTTTCAATCCACGCTCCCAATGAAGGGAGCGACACGCGAAATATGCACTCAAGCCGCAATACTGGCCGTTTCAATCCACGCTCCCAATGAAGGGAGCGACAAGGCGCGGCCGCGGCCTGGGCGCTCTCTTCAAGTTTCAATCCACGCTCCCAATGAAGGGAGCGACTGACTTCAACAATCCTGCCTGTGCCAGCCTCAATGTTTCAATCCACGCTCCCAATGAAGGGAGCGACCCGCAGGGCGAGAAGGAATTTGCCGCCCAGCGGGAGTTTCAATCCACGCTCCCAATGAAGGGAGCGACGTTGGCATGGAAATGCTTTTGTACTCTATTCCAGTGTTTCAATCCACGCTCCCAATGAAGGGAGCGACCTGAGGGTGCTGGTAAAGCGCCTGATGCCAAGTTTCAATCCACGCTCCCAATGAAGGGAGCGACTACACCTACGCCAACTGTTACTGTTTCTCCTACGGGTTTCAATCCACGCTCCCAATGAAGGGAGCGACGTTATCGTCATTTGGCTTTAGGTTTGCTTGGGGCGTTTCAATCCACGCTCCCAATGAAGGGAGCGACTCGAGTAGCCCGCTCATACTGCAACCATCTTGAAGTTTCAATCCACGCTCCCAATGAAGGGAGCGACCTGAGACAATCCCAAACCCTACCAGCGCGGAGGAGGTTTCAATCCACGCTCCCAATGAAGGGAGCGACTTTATCCACCGCTTTTGGCGTGCACCGTCCAGATCGTTTCAATCCACGCTCCCAATGAAGGGAGCGACTTTGGCATTTTCATCCTTTCGACTTTAATTATCGCGCAGGTTTCAATCCACGCTCCCAATGAAGGGAGCGACAGCAATATCTGGGTAAAAAAATATCTTTATTGCCAGATATTGGCCTTGTTTTATTTGTTACAGTTGTAAATCATTCAAAATCATACT
>Ga0070741_10001678_pt1 | contig 64870 bp, 61 predicted proteins | sample Coa_R1_4_FD_66440 | JGI IMG/M metagenome (GOLD analysis project Ga0070741, IMG submission 66440) | Surface soil microbial communities from Centralia Pennsylvania, which are recovering from an underground coalmine fire - Coalmine... | ecosystem: Environmental > Terrestrial > Soil > Unclassified ...
GAAGGGGACAAAATTCCGCGCAAAGGCGGGCCGGCGATTCGCAACAGCGACTTGCTCATCATCAATAAAACCGAGCTCGCGCCTTACGTCGGTGCCGATCTCGCAGTGATGGAGCGGGACGCAAAAATGATGCGCGGCGAGCGGCCATTTTTGTTTGCGGATTTAAAAAGCGAGCGCGGGAAGGACGCGATCCTCGCATGGCTGCGGCGCGAAGTGCTTTTCGTGTGAACGGCCATCTCGATTTAATGTGCGGACTCGATGACGCCGGCGAGAGCACATTGGTCCGGCAGTCATTCTGCGCGCCGTTTCACATCAGCAAACCGTATCGCGAGGAGCGCGCGCTCGTGGTCAATGTGATCAACTCCACAGCGGGGCTTTTTTCCGGTGATCGCATCCGCTGCGATGTGCGTGTGAATGCGGGCGCGGAGCTTGTGCTGACGGCACCGAGCGCGAATCGCATTCATCGCATGATCAGTGGCGACGCGGCGAGCGAGCAGGAGTTTTATGTCGAAAGCGGTGCGTGCCTCGACGTGTGGCCGCACTTGATGATTCCGCAGCGCGGCGCGCGATTTCGGCAGACGACAAAGATAACGCTTGAGCGCGACGCAGAGCTTTTGTTTTTCGAAATGATCGCCCCGGGCCGCGTCGCTTCGGGTGAAGTATTCGAGTTCGCGCGGCTCGACTGGCTGACTCAAATCACGTGCGATTCCGTCTGCGTTGCGCGCGAGCGCTACACGATCACGCCCGAGACGGAGAGTCTGCGCGCACTGCGGAAACATTTTGGAGCAGCCTACACAGCGACCGCATTTGTCTTCAGCAACATCCCGAGCAACGCGAAATGTTGGAGCGACATTGCCGGATTGCACTGCGACAACGCGTGGATCGGCATCAGTAGACTGTGTGAAACCGGCTGGGTCGTGAAAACAATCGCGCGAGATAGCGTCGCGCTCATGTCGGCGGCGACCGGCATTCGCACTACGTTGCGCGCAGCGATGCAACGCGGCGATGTGTTGCCCCGGCGCTTTTGATCAAACGGCGAGCGGTTGCTTCATGACCGTCGCAATCGCGCGGAGAAGCTCCGAGGCTCCGAGCGGCTTGTTTAATAAACAATCAACCCCTGCCAATTTCGCGCTGGTCACCACGTCTGGATTAGTAAATCCGCTGACGAGGATCACCGGCTGATCGGGCAGTTTTTCGTGGACATGCTCTGCGAGTTGAACGCCGCTCATTCCCGGCATGCCCTGGTCGGTCACGAGCAAATCGAATTCGTGCGTCTGCAAAATCTCGAGCGCCTGTTCGCCGCTTTCCGCGAGCGCAACTTCGTGCCCGACGGCGGTGAGATATTTCGCGAGCACGTTGCGCGAGACTTCCTCGTTATCGACAACGAGCACGCGCAACGCGCGATCGCATTTCACGTGCCGGTTTGCTTCGACTTCAATCGTCGGCACGAGGCTCGGAAAGATCATGCGGAACGTCGTGCCGTGGCCCGGCTGGGTATCGATTTCCAGCGTGCCATCATGTCGTTTAACGATGCCATGCACCATGGAAAGACCGAGTCCGGTGCCTTTGTCCCCTTTTGTGGAAAAGAATGGATCCAGACAGCGCGCGCGCACTTCCGCGCTCATGCCGCAGCCGGTGTCGGCGACTTCGATGACAATGTGTCTGGCCCGCCTTTGCGTGCGGAGTGTGATTTTTCCGCCGTTCGGCATCGCATCGACGGAATTCAAAATTAAATTCGTCAGCACCTCGCGCATCTCCGCGGGATTGCCATTGATCGGCGGAACCTTTTTCAAATCGATCGCAAGCTCGATCGTGCGACCTTGTTCGAGCGCGAGATCTTTCCATCTCGGCTGCGTGAGCGGAATGACTTGCTCCACGATTTCGTTGAGATCAGTTGGCTCGAATAAATCGCCTTCATCGCGCGGCCGGTAAAAATCGCGCAATCGGCTGATGACTTGCGATGCATCACGGCCGGCTGTGTTCATCGTGCGCAGAAACTCGGTTACCGTTTCCTTGTCGTCGAGCATCGCCGGATTCTGGATGAGAATGTCGCTGTAGCCGATAACCGACATGAGCGCGTTGCTGAAGTCGTGCACCACGCCGCCGGCCATCTGCGCAAACGCATGCAGCCGCTCCTGCTGCAGCATCTGGCGCTGTGCGGATTTCAAATCGGCCAGCGCTTCTTCCAGTGCGACGGTGCGCTCCGCGACACGCTGTTCCAGCATTTGATTTTGCTCCTGGATTTCAATGTGAAGAAAACGCGCCGATAGCAGATTGCGAATGCGCACCATGATTTCCGAAGGATCGAACGGCTTCGAAAGAATGTCCGTCGCGCCGGAAGCGAGCGCTTTCCGCTTGTTAATCATCGTGGCGTCGCCGCTCAAAACAAGGATCGGAAATGCGTCCTCGGCAGGAATCTGTTTGCGAAGCTGCTCCATGACTTGAAAGCCATTGATGCGCGGCATGTTCAAATCAAGCAGCAGTAGATCGGGCTGAAAGCTCTCGATGCTTCGAAAAACCAGCGTCGGATCGGTCAGGCTTTTAACATTCGTGAAGCCGAGCCGGTTGAGCACATTCGTCATCAGACACGTGTTCCCGACCTCGTCGTCGACGATAAGGATGTGTGCTTGTTTGAGCGAAATCTCCGTCATGACAATGCTGTTGGTTTCCGCATTTGCATGAGCAATCCCGGTCGCCTATCCAGCTGCGATCATTTCGCGCGCCAGCTTCCCGACGCATTCGATTAAAACGGACGGCTCCACCGGTTTTGCCAAAAATCGCGAGCCGCCGCTCACCAGTTCGCGCTGACCCGCTTCATTTTTGGAGACAAGTGCAGTGAGAAAAATGATCGGCGTCTGAAAAAGCTCCGCGTCGCCGCGCAGCTCACGCGCGATGTCGCCGCCGCTTTTCACCGGCATATCGACGTCGAGTAAAACGATTTCCGGCCGAAACTGACGCGCAGTCGCCATCGCGCACGTCGATTGGTTTTCAATCCGGATTTCATACAGGTTCGTTCGCTCCAAAACCATGCCAGCCAGCCGCGAGAGGTTTGGATCGTCGTCAACTATCAAAATGCGAGTCTTCCGCATAACCTTTGTAGGAGCAAACCGCGTGCGATGGCCGCAGCGGAGACTACTGAGTTTCTCTCCGTAAAATTACGGAATGCGAGTTTGTGTGACAAACATGTGGCAATGTGTTCACAAGTTATTCACCGGCAGCCGAGGCAGCGTTTCACCGCGATTCGCGTGGTTTTGTCGCGACAGTGCGCGCGATAAGCTTCGCGCAGAATCTGGCGGATTGATTTTTTCCGTTTACGCATGGTGATTTTCGGTTGCTGCGCCTTTCCCAGAGCAATGTTCATGCGCGGATGCTGATGGCTTATTTTGCGGGTTTAGCGGCGATTATGTTACGATTGTGTGACATTTTGCACATAAAGGGGTTAGAAGTTTGACAACGGTGTGTAGTGGCGGCAATGAAGGCGCATGAAAACCTACCGCGCCGCGTGGATTTCCGACCTGCACCTCGGCACCAAAGGAAGTCAGGCCGAGGCGATGCTCCGATTTTTACGCGATTACGACGTCGAGCAGCTCTATGTCGTCGGCGATTTGATCGACGTCTGGCAGCTTCGCCGCGGCATTTACTGGCCGCAGGCGCACAATGACGTGATCCAAAAAATCCTGCGCAAAGCGCGCAAAGGCACGCGCGTGATTTACATTCCGGGCAACCACGACGAATTCGTCACCAGCTTTTTCGGGACTTACGGGAATATCGAAATCCGGCAAAATGCGATACACGTCACGGCGGACGGACGCCGGCTTTTCGTGATGCACGGCCACGAGCTGGACACAGTCGTGCAGAACATCAAGTGGCTCGCGTTCGTTGGCGACGTTGGTTATCAATTGCTTTTGCGGCTAAACACCCCTGTTAACGCTTTGCGCAAAATCTTTGGACTCGGCTATTGGTCGCTCAGCGCCTACGTCAAAAAGCGCGTGAAAGACGCCGTCTCATTTATCGGAAAATTCGAGGAAGCGATCGCACGTTACGCGCGCGACTTTTCCGTGAGCGGCGTCATTTGTGGCCACATCCACTCGCCTGGCATCCGCCGCATCGACAACATCGAATATTTCAATTCCGGTGATTGGGTCGAGAGCTGCTCGGCGCTGATCGAGGATCACCGCGGCAATATCGAGTTGATTACCAACTTTGTCGCCGAGCCGGAAATCGTCGAGCCATTGCCGGAACTCGAACTCGCGAATCGCTAGTTCGCGAGGAGTTGTTCGCGCGGGACTCCGTGCAACTCGAAAAGACGGATGATCGTATCTTCGATCAGGTTGTTCGGGCAGCTCGCGCCGGCGGTGATGCCGATGGTGAGCGGACGTTGCGGCAGCCAGTTCGCCGTTTCGATTTCGCGTTTTTGGTGCAAATCGTAGTGCGTAATTTTTTCACGCGACTGCAGGCGGCTGGCGTTGCGGATAAAATACGTTGGCAATTTTTCCTCGCCCATCTCGGCGAGATGCGACGTGTTCGAGCTGTTGTAACCGCCGACGACGATGAGCAGGTTCATCGATTCGTTAAACATGTCGCGGAGCGCGTCCTGACGTTCCTGCGTTGCGCCGCAGATGGTGTCGAAAAAGCGGAAGCTTTGCTTAACACCTTGATCGCCATCGCGGTCTTTGATCGCCGCTTCGATGCGGCGTTGAACTTCCTCGGTTTCGCCGCGCATCATCGTTGTTTGGTTCGCGACGCCGACACGCCGGAGATGCACATCGGGATCAAAGCCGGGGCTGTAGGCGCCCTTGAATTTATCCAAAAACGCCTGCTTATCGCCACCATTACGAATGTAGCCACAAACGTAGTCTGTATCAGCGAGCGTTAACACAATAAGATAATGCCCTTTGCCGCTGACAATCGCCCGGCTCGCGGTTGCCTTGGTTTCCTCGTGCTCGGCCTTTCCGTGGATGATCGAAGTCACATCGTCGCTCGCGTTTTGCCTCACGCGTTTCCAGACGCTCATCACGTCGCCGCATGTCGTGTCGACGATCTGGCAGCCGCGATCCTTGATGCGCGCGAGCGTCGTCACGTCGGTGCCGAACGCCGGCACGATCACCACGTCCTCGGGCGTGAGATCGTCGACCTCCGCTTCCTTATTTTTGCCGATCAGATTTTTGATTCCGAGCGCGCGAATTTGCTCGTTGACCTCGGGGTTGTGAATGATTTCGCCGAGGATGAAAAGGCGGCGATCGGGAAAAACTTTTGCCGCTGCGTAAGCGAGGTCGATCGCGCGCTCGACGCCGTAGCAAAAGCCGAATTGCTTCGCGAGCTTCACCGTCACGCCTTCGCGCGTAAGCGTGCCGCCGCTGGCGCGTAGCTTCTCGACGATCTCGCTGCGATAATGCGATTCGACCTGCGCCTGCACCGCGGCCATCACGTCGGGCGTGCGCAAATTCACGCGCTTCGCAGGCGCGGCACTGGGAGCAGGCGTGCTCATTATTGCTCGATCAAGAGCTGGCCGGGCGGATCCTGGAAATAATGCTCGGACATCAGCGTCGAAGCAGGCGGATCGGGATCGTTTCGTTGATCAAGTCTCTGCACCGATTTGCCCACGGTCGCGTCCTCCGGCTGTGTCGTCGCGATGTCCACTGGCGTGCCGATTTTCGTCAGCGCAAACAAACGCGCCGCTGCTTCCTTGTGCAAACGAATACAGCCGTGGGTGCGCGGGATGGACCAGACGAAGCCTTCGTGAAAGCCATACGCCGGCGCGAATTCGACCCAGAAACCCATCGGATAACCGACCGCGACCGACTGGCCTTTGTGCGCGTCGGCGGGCTGTCCGCTGCTTGTAAAACCAAATGTGCCGGAGCGTTTGCTGCGAATCTTGTTGATCACACTAAAATGCCCGAGTGGTGTCGCGCCATTTTCACCGACGCAGCCTTGCACCGCCATCAGGCAGCGGTCGCCTTCCATCACGTAAATGTGCTGCGTGGACGTCGAAACTTTCACGCGCACCGCGCCTGGATTATGCGGTTTGTAGGCGGTGACGTGATAAGGTTTGCCGAGCGGGGTAGTCGCGCAGCCCGCGAGAAACGCGACGCTGAGCACGACGAGGAGAAATGGCAGAAGTCGTTTCATAAATTGCACCCTGCACAAAGCGCATCGCGTCCGCTTTGTCAACCGCTACGATTTCATCTGCGCGCGCAATTTTTCAAACTTCGAGGACACATTCGCGTAAAACGGATACGGTCGCGTCGCATCGGCGGGCTCGTAGCGCCAATGCTTATACGCCCACATCCACGATTCGGGATCTTCACGCACCCACGGCTCGAAATAATCCCAGCACTTTTGCGCGATTTCCTGCAGCGATGCGTTTTCGGAAATTTCGATCGGCGGATGCAAGATCGCGCGGCACGTGCCGTCGGGAAACGGCCGGCTGTCGAGCGGCACCAGCGCCGCGCCGCCGCGTTTCGCGAGCACGGCGTGCAGCATTGTCACGCACGTTTTCATCGCAAACGTCTCGATGACGACCGCAGCCTGTGTCGGCTTTAGATTGAGATCGACCAGCATCCCCGCAAAGCCGCCTCGTTTCACTTGTTTAAGCAAACGAAACATTGAGTTTTCCTGCGCGATGATCTGGTGTCCTGAGACTTCGCGCAGCCGGTTGAAAATCGGCCCGAGGAGCGGGTTTTTGAAATTCTCCGCAACGATCATTGTTGGAAATCCATGAAACCCGCACGCGAGGCTCGCCCACTCGAAATTATCCTGGTGGACACACATGATGATGGCGCCGCGGCCTTCCGCCTTCAGCTTTTGTAAAATCTCGGCGCCCTCGAGCGTGAGATATTTTTTGTGGTTCTCCATCCGCAGTCGCGGGGACCAAAACAAGTCGATCATCGTCCGCGCGAAATTGCGAAACGAAGCCCGCGCGATCCGCTCGCGCTCCTTTTCAGTGTAACGATTTCCGAATGCCGCCTCGAGATTCGCCAGCGCCACTTCGCGCCCGCGCGCATCGAAAAAAAACGCGATGGCACCGAGCGCGTTTGCAATTGCCACGCACGCGCTGCGCGGCAGGCGCGGCACGGCGCGCGCGAGCAGGTCGCAGCCGAACCATTCGAGACGATGGCGGAATTTTTTCCACGCAAGCATGTGCGGCGTAGTAAAACAGCGCGTGATGGAAAATCAAAAACTCCTTTCGCTCACTCGCACCGTGCTCGAGCAGCCAACCGCGCCATTTCACGAGGAACGTGTCGCTGCCGAAATTCTCGCGCAACTTGCGCAGTGTCCGCATGTCACCGCGGAGCGCGACGATTTCGGAAACATTATCGCGCATTATCGTCGCGGAAATGCGGAGGCGCGTTACGCGTTTGCCGCGCACATGGATCATCCCGGCTGGGTCGCCGGGCATTTTCTCGGCAGCGTTCCGCCGGAATATCTGCGCGAGCCGCAGACGAAAAATTTCGGCGATTTTGCGATGTGGGATTTGCCGCCATTTGAACTGCGCGACGGGCAAATTCATTCGCGTGCGTGCGACGATTTGATTGGCTGCGTCACGATTCTTGCAATGTTTCAGTGGTTGGAAGAAGCGAACACCGAATGCGCATGCGCCGGAATTTTTACGCGCGCGGAGGAAGTCGGTTTTGTCGGTGCGATCAAACTCGCGCAAGCCGCGCGGCTGTCCAAAACGCTCACGATCATTTCGCTCGAAACCAGCGCCGAGCGACCGCCGGCGCGAATGGGGGATGGGCCGATTGTGCGCGTCGGTGATCGCACATCGATATTTGATTCAGCTGCGACAGCTGCTTTGACGAACATCGCGGTGAAAAACGAAATCGCAGTGCAACGCTGCCTCATGTCCGGCGGCACGTGCGAAGCGACCGCGTATCAGCTCTACGGCTACACGAGCGCCGCGCTCTGCATCGCGCTCGGCAATTATCACAACTGCGGTCCGGAGCAAAAAATCGCGAGCGAGTTTGTGTCGGTGAGTGATCTGGAAAATTTCGTGAAACTCTGCGTTGCAGTCGCGCGCGAGACGAGTGCGCCTGCGGATGCGACAATTGCTTTGCGCGAGCGGATCGAGGCCAACGTGGAAAAGTTTCGCGCGTATTTCTAAGGAAAAGGACTAGCACTAATTTTTTGAAGTCAGAATTTGCGTTCGTCGCAAATTTCGCTAATAATTGCGCACGAGATGGTTAGTGACCCCATCAAAGTTCTTGTCGTTGATGATGAGGAATTGAGCCGTGAACTGCTTCGGCGCCTCATTTCCGCGGCGGGATATCATGTGGTGGAGGCGTCGAATGGCGCCGATGCGCTCGACGTTTTGCGTGCCGAGCGCCCTGATCTCGCGATTACCGACATTCTCATGCCGGTGATGGATGGATACGATTTTGTGCGCGAGCTGCGCAGTGATGCGGAGTTCGCAGCGACGCCGGTGATTATTTTTACGGGTGCTTATCGGCGCGAGCAGGTCGAGTCGGTCGCGAAACTGGGCGGCGTTTTACAAGTGCTGGTGCGGCCGGCGACGCCGCAAGAAATTCTCAGCGCGATAGAAAGCGCGTTGGCCGCGGCCGGCACATCAAAGCCCGCGAGTTTTGCGGTCGAGGAGTATGAGCGTGAGCACAAGCGTGTGCTTTTGGACAAAGTTTCGGAGCAGGAGCGGCGCTTGCGAGCATTATTCGACAACGCACTCGACGCGATTTTTTTCGCTGATAACAACGGGCGCTGCGTCGATGCAAATCCCGCCGGCTGCAACCTGCTCGGCTACACGCACGATGAGCTTCTGCGGCTCACGGTATGGGATCTGACGCCCGCATCACATCGCGAGGCGGTGCACGAAGCGTGGCGAAAATTCATCGCCGGTGCGCGTCAAAGTGGTGAGTGCGAAGTCGTGTGCAAGGACGCCTCGACGCGTTTCGTCGAATATCGCGCGGTCGCGAATATCCTGCCTGACACGCATATGGCCGTCATGCAGGACATCACGGAGCGTAAGCAGGCCGAAAACACATTGCGTGAGAGCGAGCAGCAGCTCATGGCATTCATGGATTACATGCCGGGCTTTGCGTGGATGAAGGACATCAATCGGCGTTATCTTTATTTGAACAAATATTGGAACGAACTGATGTTTAACGATTCGTGCGACTGGTTCGGACGCACGGATGAGCAGCTCTGGCCCGACGACATCGCGGCGCCTCTGGTGGCAAATGATGAAAGAGCGCTCGCTACACGCGCTCAGGTTCAGACGCTCGAGACATATTCGAAAGGCGATAAAACGGTGTTTTGCCTCGTCAGCAAGTTTCCGGTTTTCGATGACGAAGGTCGCGTTCTTTTGATTTGCGGAGTCGGCGTGGACATTACTGAACGCAAGCGCGCCGAGGAAGCGCTGCACAATTTGTCCGGGCGGCTGCTGCAAGTGCAGGACGAGGAACACCGGCGCATCGCGCGCGAGCTGCACGACTCGACGGCGCAAGCGCTCGCGGCTGTTTGCATGAACCTTGGCCAGCTCGGGATGTGGATATCCGGTCGTGATGCGAAAGCCGAGAAACTGCTCGCAGACAGCATTGACATCATCAACCAATGCGGCCGTGAGATTCGCACGATCTCGCACCTGCTGCATCCTCCGCTGCTCGAAACATTCGGCCTCGCGAAAACATTGCGCCAATACATCGACGGTTTTGCGCAGCGGAGCGGCATCAGCGTTCGCTACGATGCATCGTATGACATGGAACGTTTGGCGGACGAAATTGAAACGGCGCTGTTCCGAGTGGTGCAGGAAAGTCTCGGAAATATCCACCGCCACGCGCACACCGCGACGGCGAGTGTGACGCTTTCCCGCACCCGGGAAGGTGTTGAGCTGAAGATTGAAGATGATGGAGTCGGGCTTAATAAACCGATTTCCACTGACGATGAGATTGTTTCCCTCGGCATCGGCATCGCCGGGATGAGCGGCCGCTTGAAGCAGCTCGGCGGTCATTTGAAAATCGAGGAAAGGTCGCCGGGGACCGTTGTGAAGGCATTTATTCCGTTGGATGAAACGTAGCAGTAAGCCGCTCAAACTCCTGCTCGCCGACGACCACACAATGGTGCGGCAAGGTCTGCGCAGTCTGCTGGCCGCGCGATCGCATTGGAACATTTGCGCCGAAGCGACGAACGGCAGTGACGCGGTGGATCTCGCGCGCGAGCATTTGCCCGACATCATCATCATGGACATCCAAATGCCGATAATGAACGGCATCGAGGCGACGCGCCGCATTCGCAAAGATCATCCCGCGATTGAAGTTCTCATTCTCACGATGTGCGATATCGAACCGATTTTATCCGAAGTGTTCGAGGCCGGGGCGCGCGGTTGCATTTTGAAAAGTGACACCGCCAGCCTGCTCCTGGAAGCCGTCGAGACGATCGCCGAGCGCAAAATGTATATTCCAGAGAGTGTGTCTGACCTGGCCAAGGTGCATGTGCGCGACAAAAAGGCAAATAACCTCGCGCTGGAACTCACCCCGCGCGAAATCGAAGTTGTGCAGCTTATCGTCAAAGGCGCGCTCTCAAAGGAGATCGCAGAAAAGATGGGTTTGAGTATCAAGACCGTCGATACCCATCGCGCCAGCGTCATGCGGAAACTGCAGCTGCATACGACCAAAGATTTGATCCGTTACGCGATTCGCAATCACATCGCGAGATGATCACCTACGTATTTTCACCTAAGGTAAAATGAGTAGGTAATTAAAGTCGTAGCGCGCATTATTGCAGCCGTTTACATTAGCTGGGTCTGTTCCGCTCATGTTATTTCCCCTCATTGCGTCGCTTGCGAGCGCGCCCTTCATGCCTCATGGCCATTGCTATTTTTGGGCGAAAAACCTGATCGCGCTGCATGCGATTTCCGATTCGCTGATCACGCTGGCGTATTATTCGATTCCGATCACGCTGATCTATTTCGTCCGCAAACGGAGCGGCATTGAGTTCAATTGGATGTTTGTCTGCTTCGCCGTTTTCATCATGGCCTGCGGCACCACGCATTTGCTCGAAGTTTGGAATATCTGGCACGCCGATTACTGGCTCTCCGGCAGCGTCAAGGCGGTCACCGCGCTGACTTCATTGGGAACCGCGCTGCTTTTGGTAAAGCTCGCGCCGCAAGCTGCGGCGCTGCCGTGCGCGAGCGATTGGAAGAGGCTCAATGATGCGCTGCAATCGGAAATCGCCGAGCATAAAAAAAGCGAACGCAAATTTCGCGACCTGCTCGAGTCCGCGCCGGACGCGATGGTTATCGTGGACGATAAAGGCAAAATCGTGCTCATCAATTCGCAGACCGAGAGACTATTCGGCTATTCGCGCGAGGAACTTCTCGGATGCAATGTCGAAGCGCTGATCCCGCATCGATTCCGCGAAAATCACACCGGGCTGCGGAATCATTTTACCGCGCATTCGAAAACGCGCGGGATGGATTCAAATTCAGATCTCTGTGCACTGCGCAAGAATGGCACCGAATTTTCCGTCGAGATAAGTCTTAGTCCGCTCGAAACCGAGGAAGGAAAACTAACCTCGGCTTCAATCCGCGACGTCACGGCACGCAAACAAATCGAGCAGGCGCTCTCCGAAAAGAATCTCGAGCTGGAAGACGCGAATCTCGCAAAGGACCGCTTTCTAGCTGCGATGAGTCATGAGTTACGCACACCGCTCAATGCGATCATCGGCTTTACCGGCACACTGCTTATGAAGCTGGCCGGGCCGTTAACTCCCGAGCAGGAAAAGCAGCTCAGGATCATTCAAACCAGCGGCCGTCATTTGGTTTCGCTTATTAACGAACTGCTCGACCTGGCAAAAGTCGAGTCGGGAAAATATCAGCTAACCATCGAGCCCGTGATATGTCAGGAAGTGGTTAACGAAGTAGCCTCTTCACTCCGGGCGCTGGCTCAAAACAAAGCAATTGCTTTTGAAGTAAAGCTTCCACCCGGCGAAGCTATCGTGCGCACAGACCGCAGAGCGCTAAGTCAAATCCTTCTGAACCTATGCGGCAACGCAATTAAGTTTACCGAAAAAGGAAGCGTCAGCGTAAGCTGCAAACAGCGAGGAGCCAAAGGTGCGAGGCTTACTGAATTTAGCGTCCAAGATACCGGCATAGGCATACCCGAAACAGAGCAGGCGAAGCTATTTCAAGCATTTGAGCAGGCGACTGCCTCACCCACCACCGCACACGAAGAAGGCTCCGGACTAGGCCTGCACCTAAGTCAAAAGCTGGCTGCGCTCTTAAATGGACAAATCACTTTCATCAGCGCTCCCGGACAAGGCAGCACCTTTACTCTTACCCTTGTAGAAAAGTAGCGATGCCACTCCGTATTCTGGTGATTGAAGACAACGCCGCGAACCTTGAGCTTATGACTTATCTTTTAAAAGCATTCGGACACAAAACAGTAGTCGCCCGTGATGGTGAGCAAGGCCTCGACGAAGCGCGACGCGATCCGCCGGATGCAATTATCTCCGACATCCAGCTACCAAAGCTGAATGGCTACGAGTTAGCCGCGCAGCTAAAGAAAGATCCATTCCTTAGCCATATCCCTGCTATCGCAGTGACGGCTTTTGCAATGGCGGGAGACCGCGAGCGTGCATTGAGCGCGGGCTTTGATGGCTATATCCCGAAACCTATCGAACCTGAGTCGTTCGTCCACGAAGTAGAAGCAATTTGCAAAATGGAGGCTAAATAGTGGCTGCGATTCTTGTGGTTGACGACAGACCTGCGCATCGCGATTTGCTTTTGACTTTGTTAAGTCATAAAGGACATCAAGTCATCGAGGCGCAGAATGGAATGGAAGCTCTCGAGCTTGCGCGCAATAACCGTCCCGACATGGTTATCACCGACGTGTTGATGCCGAGGATGGATGGTTATGAGTTTGTGCGGCAGTTGCGCAACGATCCAAACACAGCATCCATCCGCATCATGTTCTACTCGGCGAGTTATCACGATGCACCCGCGCATGCGCTCGCCAAGGCATGCGGCGTTCGTTATTTTTTGCGTAAACCAGCGGAGCCCGAAGCGATCCTGAATATGGTCGAGGCAGTCTTATCGGATGAAGAAGAGCCATTGCCGCAGACGCCCCCGGAGAGCTTTAGTCAGGAGCATCTGCGGCTAATGACCGATCGCCTTTCACATGAGGTATCTGACCTCGAGAAAATCAATCAGCGCCTTTCCATGCTCGTCGAAATCTCACAGCAACTCGCGCAGGAACATGAGCCGCAGCGACTGGCGAAGGAGTGTTGCCGCGCTGCGCGAGAGATTGCTGCTGCTGAGTATGCATGGCTGGGCTTTCACGATCGCTCGCAGCACAATGCGGTCAGCGGTCTTGATAGCTCGATGATTCCAGACTTTCTTCCGCTGCAAGGTCTGCCAGGCAAAGTCTTCGCGGAGCGCAGACCTGTGCGCGTGAACGAACTTACTAATGCCGACCCGGAGGTAAAACAATTCCTTCCCCAGTCAGTAGTCATCGATTCCTATCTCGGAGTTCCCATCGTCACCGCGACACACCTCTATGGCGTGCTAAGCCTGGCGAACAAGACCGACAGGCAGCCTTTTGACCTGGACGACGAGCACATAGCACGCATGCTCGCAGCGCAGATCGCAATCGCTTACGAAAATGCCAGTAGATACGAAGAATTGTGCAAGCTCTCCTTGGTTGTCGAGCAGAGCCCGGTATTGATTCTGACGACCAACACTAACGGCGAGATAGAATATGTGAATCCCAAGCTGGTCGAGGTTACCGGCTATACACTTGAAGAGGTGGTCGGCAAGAACCCACGCATCTTCAAATCGGGGGAAGCCTCGGCGGATACTTACCGAAAGCTATGGCAGACGATAACCTCAGGCGAGATTTGGCGCGGGGAATTGCACAATCGAAAAAAGAACGGAGAGCAATACTGGGTCTTCGCCGCGATATCCGCGGTAAGAAATTCCGAAGGTGTCATCACACACTATGTTTCCATCATGGAAGATATCACGACGAGGAAGAGCCTTGAATCGCAGTTGCTCCGCGCGCAAAGGCTGGAAAGCATCGGGACGCTGGCGAGTGGCGTGGCGCATGACTTAAATAACATCCTTGCGCCTATCCTGATGTCCGCGCCATTGCTACGGAAGAAGCTGCCACCGCAAAGTCTTGACACGATCGTTTCCACAATTGAAACAGCCGCACGACGCGGTGCCGATATCGTGAAGCAAGTGCTAACCTTTGGCCGCGGAGTCGATGGCGAGCGAGTGTTACTCCAGCCTGACCATCTTATTAACGAGATGGTCAAGATCATGAGCGAAACCTTTCCCAAGACGATCCGTATCGAGTCTTCCGTCTCCTCGCATCTTTGGCCGGTTGTAGGTGACGCAACACAGCTCCACCAGATCATGCTGAACCTATGCATCAATGCGCGCGATGCAATGCCGCACGGAGGCGTTTTGCGTGTGGCAGCGAGGAATACACAGCTCGACGTGAACTTTGCGAGCATGATCCACGATGCAAAACCCGGCTCTTATGTAGTCATTGAAATAAAAGATACGGGCACAGGTATTCCAAGAGAGATTGTCGATAAGATATTCGATCCTTTCTTTACCACAAAAGAGGTGGGCAAAGGAACCGGGCTAGGTCTTTCCACAGTCCTGGGCATTGTGAAGAGCCATGAAGGTTTCCTGCATGTCGATAGCCACATGGGCGAGGGAACTACCTTTCAAGTCTATCTCCCCGCTACGCCCAGCGCCGAGATTAAGCCTGAAACTCCCGAAGACGAACTGCCGAACGGAAATGGCGAGTGGATTCTAGTGGTCGATGATGAAGCGAGCATTCGCACCGTCGCGAAAACCATTCTCGAAGCGCATAACTACAATATCCTCGATGCAGCCGATGGTGCCGAAGCTCTCGCGCTTTATGCTGACAAGCGCGATTCCATCCGGCTTTTGCTTACGGATACCATGATGCCCATCATCGACGGGATTGCGCTGATTCGTGCGATCAAGAAGATCACCCCGGAGCTAAGAGTCATCGCATCGACAGGACAGGAGGAAAAAGGCCGGATTGCAGAATTAAGGTCATTGCGCGTCAATGCGATTCTCGCGAAACCTTATACGAGCGATACGTTGATTAAAGCGCTGGATCGGGTATTACATCAGAACCCCAAGGCAAAGCAGTCAGCATCTCAATGAAACCGATTCGCATTTTAATAGCCGACGATCACCAGGTCGTTCGTGCCGGCGTGCGCGCATTGCTCGAAGGTGTAGAGAACTGGGAAATCGTCGGCGAAGCTATCAACGGTCGCGAAGCAATATCCCTCGCGAAGCAACTTCATCCGGACATTGTTGTCCTGGATATCGGCATGCCCGAACTCAACGGCCTCGACGTCGCGCGCAAAATCAAGCAGGAGCTTCCGGAAGTCGAAATCGCGATCCTTACCGCAATCGACGACGAGCAGCTCGTCCACGACGTCTTCGATGCAGGCGCGCGCGCTTATATCCTGAAGACCGAAGCCGGCGACCAACTCGTCAATGCGCTGAAAGCTTTGTGCGAGCACAAGCCTTTCTTCGGCACAAAAGCGGCCGAGATTGTCTTTGAGCGGTATCTGCAAGGCGGCGGCAAAAGCAAAGGTCCGAAGCTTAGCCCTCGCGAGCGCGAAGTCGTGCAGCTTCTCGGTGAAGGCAAGAGCAGTAAGGAAGCCGCCTCCGCACTGGGCATCAGCGTGCGCACCGTCGAGACGCATCGCGCAGCGATCATGCACAAGCTTGACCTGAAGTCCTTCAGCGAGCTGATCCGCTACGCCATTCGCAATCGCATCATCGAGCCGTAAGCAGCGGTCAGAAGACGCCACGCGGTCGTCCCCGATACGTAGTTTCCGCAACGCATTTCACGCAATTCCCGAACGCACCGAAGGCACGCATGCCGCTTTGTTTAAGCGCAATGAACAAAGTGTTAAAACGCCATCCTGCCGCGCCGCACCACGGGCCGGCCCGCATCGTCATCGTTGACGATTCGCCCGACGTCCTGCACGCGCTCTGCCGGTTTTTGTCCACGCAGCCGCTGGTGGAAATCGTCGGCATTGCCCGCGACGGCGTAGATGGCGTGGAGCAGGTCGAGCGGCATCAGCCGGATCTCGTCGTGATGGATTTGCAAATGCCCCGCCTCAACGGACTCGCCGCCACCGTCATCCTCCGCCAGCGATTTCCCCATATCCCAATCGTCCTCATGAGCGTTCACGACGACGAAGGCACGATGGAAGTCTGCCTCACGCATGGCGCGGACGCTTTCGTCTCGAAACTAAAACTCACCAGCGATTTGTTGCCCCAGATCGAGCGGCTGATGTCGATTGACACCCCCGAGAAATCGCCCGGCCGCTCGATCGAAACTCACGCGTAGAGCGGCCCGAAGTTCGCGCACGCGCGATAATCGGCGCTCTCGCGGCACGCGGTGCCGAACGCATTCCACGCGTGCGGCCGGTAGATGCGCGCGGCGTCGACGTTGTGCATGTAAACGGGAATGCGCAGCATGGAAGCGAGCGTGATCAGGTCCGCGCCGATGTGCCCGTAGCTGATCGCGCCGTGGTTCGCGCCCCAGTTGTTCATCACGCTGTAGACATCGCTGAATGCACCTTCGCCGGTCAAAATCGGAGCAAACCATGTCGTCGGCCACGTCGGGTTCGTGCGCTGGTCGAGCACGTCGTGAACTTTCGCCGGCAGATCGACCGTGAAACCTTCCGCGATTTGCAAAGCCGGGCCGAGTCCCTTCACGAGATTGAGCCGGCACATCGTCACCGGCATTCCGCCGCGCGTGAGGTAACGAGTCGACCAGCCGCCGCCTGGAAAATATTCCGTGATCGACGGATGCCACGTCGTCGCCGCGAGGCATTTCTTCACCTCGGCGTCGCTGATTTCCCAGAACGGCTTCATCACCGGCTTGCCGCCGCGCGATTGCTGCCCGGTGCCATCGAGCGTCGCCGGGCCGGAGTTGATCAGATGCAAAATGCCGTTCGCCGCGTGCTCCGTGAGCTTGTGCTTTGCCACGCGCTTTACCGCGTCCGGGCTCCAGTAAGTGCGCACATCCGCGAAGATCTGCGCCGTGTTCGTCAGCAGATAACCAAAGAGCATCGACGCCCCGTTGAGCGAATCGTTTTCCGTCGCCACGATGTAAGGCGCGCGCGTCCCGTTCCAGTCGAACGACGTATTCAGCACCGCCTCGAGGAAATCGCCGTTCGGCTGATAATCCGTCCACTGCCGCTGGCCCTGAAAGCCCGACGCGATCGCGTTGTGTCCCTGCGCCTCCTCGCCAAATCCCTTTGCCGCCAGACGCGGGTTCCCCGCCATCAGGTCGCGCGTGATCAGCGCCATCTTGATCGACGTCTCCCACTCGCGATCGAGCTGCGTGCGCGAGCGGCGCGTCTTTGGCGAATTGTAATCCTTCCCCTCCTTGCAGTTCGCCTTCACCCACGCCAGCGCACGCTTGAATTCCTCCTGGTCGTAAATCCCCTTGTCGATGCGCCGGAGCAGCTCCGTCATATCCACCGTCTCCACGCGCATCCCGAGGTAATCTTCAAAAAACGGCTGGTCTACGATCGACCCGGCAATGCCCATCGACACCCCGCCGATCGCCAGATACGACTTCCCGCGCATCGTCGCCGTCGCCAGCGCCGCGCGCACGAACTGCAAAATCTTCTCCTCCACATCCGCGGGAATCGACTTGTCGCCCGAATCCTGCACATCGCGCCCGTAAATCCCGAAAGCCGGCAGCCCCTTCTGCGCGTGGCCTGCGAGCACCGCCGCGAGATAGACCGCACCCGGCCTTTCCGTCCCGTTAAAACCCCACACCGCCTTCGGCACCAGCGGCTCCATATCCATCGTCTCCGAGCCATAGCACCAGCACGGCGTCACCGTCAGCGACACCCCCACGCCCGCGCGCGCAAACTTCTCCGCGCACGCAGCCGCCTCCGCCACGCCGCCGATGCACGCATCCGCCAGCACGCACTCCACCGGCGCGCCATTGGGGTAGCGCAGCTTCGAGCTGATCAACCGCGCCGCCGCGCGCGCCAGGTCCATCGTCTGGTTTTCCAGCGACTCGCGCACACCGCCGAGACGGCCATCGATGGTGGGACGGATACCGATTTTCGGCAAAGCGCCGATGAGAGACTTTTGTTGGGACATAAACGGGATGACCCTTCTATTTCAGCCCGCACGCGGCGGCAATTTTCTTTTTGGTAACGGGGGTAAAAAAGCGCGCATACGGATGAGGCAGGCGATCCGTGCAACTTCCTCAAAATAAACATTGCCTTTCCGCGCGTTGTTTAACTAATGTCCCCACCCAAAACGCTGTGGCAAGCAGCGGGCGGCGGTGTCTTCATTTGTTTGCGGCGCAAAACACGTTGGAATCAACTTTTACAACGCTGAAACCCAAACGCGCAGTCTTGAAATCGACTTTTACACTCTTGGAATTGAGGGTGCCACTCTTGGAATCGCGAGTGACAGTGCTGAAATTGAGAATGACACCTCTGGAATTGAGAGTGACAACGCAGAAATGAGAGCGCACATGGCTGGAATTGACCAGTGCAGCCCTGAAATCGGCTCTTACATGGCTGGAATTGACCGTTACAACGCTGAAATCGAGTGTGACATGGCTGGAATCGACCAGCATACCTCTGGAATCGCCCCTGACTGGCGGGAAATGACCAGTGCCTGTATGGAAACCGGACAAACCACCCGTTTCCCCGTTCGCGCCGCGCAGTGGAGCATATCTGCGACATGTCTCATCATTGGTCATTACTCATTACTTATTGGTCATTGGACCTTTGGTCATTGGTCATTCGCTTTTCGTCCTTCGCTCCTTCGCCAATTCCCTGAGAGTTTCGACTTGCCTCAGAATTCATTTGTTATACAAATTGCTTCTCTGAAACCGACAAGGGAGCCGATTTTGTGCGAACCATTTCCACCTTTGCAGAGCCAACCCCATTTCGTCTAATTCAGAGTTAGGCGTATGAGCCGTTTCGCATGAAGAAGAAGCTCCTCATTTGGATTATCGCCGCTGGCTTTATCGTCTTGGTCATCATCGAGTCAGTGGAGCAGCCACCAATATCAATTCGTCTTCATCGTCTAGTTCCCGGTGGCGGTGAGATTATGACTCTTACTAACACTTCTGATAAGACCCTCCACAACGTGAAGGTTAGAGCATTCAATCCCGAAACGCACGGAACGGTAAATCGCATCGTAGCAGTCGCATTAGAGCCAAATCGCTCTATCGACGTAAGCTGGATGGAATTCGATCCAGGAGAGGATTATAGCATTAGTGCCAGAGGATACTTCCGTAAGATCAGCGACACTGCCCCAAAACCTTAAGTGATACCAATTCTATATTCCAATCATACCCCCAACCATGCGATGCAGCTAACAGACTCCGCCTTTAGCTGATCTTGTTCTCGCTAACTATTTCTGCCATGCGTCTTCCAGTAATCAATGGTCTGATCCGCCGCAGGTTGCTCGTCAACTTCCGGGTGGATGCCGAGGTTATGGGACGTTTTTTGCCACGGCCTTTCCGCCCCAAGCTGCAGCGTGGCTATGCAATCGCCGGCATCTGTCTTATCCGCTTGGAGCAGATTCGTCCCGGTTGGCTTCCCCGCTTCTGCGGTATCTCCAGCGAGAACGCGGCTCATCGTATTGCCGTTCTGTGGGACGAACCTTCCGGCGAAACACGCGAGGGTGTGTTTATCCCGCGCCGCGACACCGGCTCCTGGCTCAACCATTTCGCAGGCGGACGCATCTTTCCGGGCGAGCATCATCTGGCAGATTTCGCCGTCACCGACGACGGATCCAGTATCTCCATGTTTATTCGTGCGCGCGACGGCCTCATGACCGTTCAGCTTCGCGCCCACGAGAGCGATGCGTTGCCACCTCTTGCTTCGAGTCACTGGCCGAGTCGTCCGCATACTTCGAGGGCGGCAGCGTTGGCTACTCAGTCACCCGCGATTGCTGCCGTCTCGATGGCATTCGGCTTCAGACCGACGGCTGGCGGGTGCGTCCGCTCACCGTCGAGCACGTCGAGTCTTCGTTCTTCGCCGACGAGTCGGCGTTTCCGGCTGGCAGTGTCACCTTCGACCACGCCCTTGTCATGCGCGACCTTAGCCATCAGTGGCACGGAGAGGCCGATATGTTCACCGGACTAACAGCTAACCATGCGATGCAGCTAACAGACTCCGCCTGTAGCTGATCTTGTTTTCGTTAGCCTATATTTTATGAACCGTGCACTCACGATCGCTTTCTTAATTACCTCTACTCTTTCAACTGGGCGAGCTTCAGATATATATTTAACCTACTCACAATTTGTAACAGAAGCTCAAGCAGGACACATCAAGAGTGCGACGTTGAACAAATATTCTGATATACAGGGTTTCGGCACCATCAACGGAAAAGAACAATCATTTCATACATACTCAAAAACCGGAAGCATCAACGATCCTTTGCTGGTAGCGCTTTTAAATGACAAAGCTGTGCAAATTACTACTGCAACAGAATACAAGGATGTTTTTGGAAAGCATAGGTTTCTATTGTTATTCGTTGGCTTATCAATGATCGCGATTCCATGGATAACTTTTGTTTTAGTTATGCTATTACTTGCTTTTTCCATCCGAATTTTGGCTAGAACAAAAACAGTAGGCTAACCAAGCGATGCAGCTACAGGCGGAGCCTGTAGCTGGGCTTATTCTCGTTAGGCGACTTAGAGACGTTTCCATGAATCACCGCTTTCTTTTCTGGATTCGGCAAAGCCATAGCCCGCGCCTTCCAGACTGGCTGAGTGAGTTGGCTATTGCCATAGCACTTCTTCTTCTCTTGTTTGGATGCCACGCTATTTAGTTTCGACTAGGGCACCTAAGACCCAACTATGAAGGTCACGCATGCATCGCCGGTTGCTTCCAACCGTGATCTGCCATCACCTGGAGAGCGAGAAAGCACGCATGGAGCCAACTGGCTTGGACGAAGAACAAAGCGCTTTGGCGAATAGCCTCGCGACTTTATCGTTTTGTTCATCTGATCTGCACCACGACCTTGCCTTTGGCTCGACCCTTTTCGAGATACGCCAGCGCCTCCTTCGCCTGATCGAACGGAAATACCTTATCAATTACCGGACGGATGATCTCTGCCTTGAGAAGCTCGCCAATCTCGGCGAGTTGGCGGCCGTCTGGATGCACAAATAGAAATGAATACTCAGCGCCGCATTTTTGCGCGCGGCGGATTATCTTTCGGCTCAGCAGTCCGAACACGAACTTCATGAAAACATTCATGCCTCGCGCGCGAGCAAACGCGGCGTCCGGCGGCCCGATGAGCGAGACGACGGTGCTGTTGGGCTTTAGAATCCGAAGCGCCTTCATCAGCGAATCGCCCCGGACAGTGCCGAGCACGGCATCGTAGTCGTGCAACACTTCCTCGAATTCCTGTTTCTTGTAATCAATCACCTCGTCCGCTCCGAGACTCCGCACCAGTTCGACATTCCCCGTGCTGGTGGTCGTTGCCACTGTTGCGCCGAGGTGTTTTGCGAGTTGAATCGCAAACGTGCCTATCCCGCCAGAGCCGGCGGGAATGAAAACTTTCTGACCGCGAGTGATTCGTGCGCGCTCTTTGAGCGCTTGCCACGAAGTAAGTCCGACCATCGGAATCGAGGCTGCTTGCACGAAGTCCAGATTCGCTGGTTTGAATGCAGCGGCACTCTCAGGCACGACCGCAAATTCGGCGAGCGCACCCGTTCCGAGATCGAAGATGCTCGCGAAAACCGCATCGCCCGGCTTGAAGCGGGTCACACGACTTCCTATGTCCACCACGACGCCCGCCAAATCGCTGCCCAATGTGGCGGGCAATTGAAACCGGAGTATCGGTTTAAACGTTCCTTTCGGAATCATCGTATCAATTGGATTCAAGCCAGCGGCGTGAACTTGAACGAGAATTTCATCCGGCTTCGGCACTGGCCGGGGAATATCAGCGAACGTGACCTGCTCCAGTCCGCCATAGTGTTTGAAGATCAGTGCTCTCATGTTTTTCGTTTGAGGTTTTTATGCAGCCTCACGACGGGAAGCAGCGTTTGAACGCCAGCAACCACTTCGGATTTCCCCGCAGGCGGATGCGGCTCGTGAGCAAAGCCCACAAAAGATTCCGCTCGCCGGCTAGAAATCCCAGCCACGTTTCCGAATCGGCGACGATCTTGATGCTCTGTTTGCCGAGCAGGCCGTTCTCCACCGTGATTTTCCCTTCGCGAATCGTTACTGTCGCCTCGGCTGGCTCGTTGCCGGTGAAAACGAAGTGATAAGTGGCGTCCAGCTTGCCCGCGGCTTGGCGCTGAAATGAAAGCGACATTCCGAACAGCAAGCTCGGGATGCTTCGCGGACGCAACAAGCCGTGCACCGGCCGGATCGTTTTGTGCGGATAACGTTTTTGCACGTGCGCCTCCGCATCTGAGCCAGGCACGACATACACCGGCTCAACCTTCGCCTGCAACGGACGCATCACGTCGTCCGCAAAATTTTTCTTCGATGCGAGATACGGTCCGATGACGTCTTCGCCTGCCGGGCAAACCGCCATGCAATACGCGGCTTTGTAGTTCGCTCCGAAGGCGAGGCTTTGCCACATCGAAACGGTTTCGGAATCCTTGATGCGCCGGCGGTAGTCCAGTTTGTTTTTACTGTCGGCGATGGTCTCGACCCAATCGGTAAATCCGCCCATGAACTCGCGGTAATTGTGCGTGTAACACGCGGAGAAATTAAACGCGCCGTCCGCACCGATTGCGCCGACGGGACACGCGGCCACGCACAGCTTGCATTCGAGACACGGGTTGTAATCGAGTTCCTGCGAATACGCGCTGATCTCCGCGCCAACGAGAATCGTGCCGAGCAAAATGAAATTGCCGAAGCGCGGATGAATGACGTTGCGATGAATGCCCATGTGACCCAGCCCCGCCGCAACCGCGATAGGCTTGTGCGCCACAACCCACATTCGCTCCAAGCCCCAGCGATCCGCTTCCATCGGAAATCCCATCGGTGGATTCATCGCGTGAATTCCGGCGCGCTCCAATGCCGCCGTGATGCGCCGCGCCACGTCGTTGACCTCATCGCCGGTGTGATGAAATTCCGAGTTGGCAATCGAACGCGCCGGGCTGCGGACGTTGTCGCGATTCATCCGCATCACGATGCTGATAACGCTGCGCGCGTGGGGAAAAGCACGTTGAATATGCGCACGCTCTTCCCCCAACGCCGGACGATCCAATTCCACAAAACCGACGTCATCCGCACCCGCGTCGAGACACAGCTGGCGTAACCACGCGGCGTCGAGTGGCTGGGATATTTTTTCCGGGGCAGGTTTGTGCCGATGCGCTGCAACCGTGGGATGCTCTTTGATTGGTGTGTTCATGAAATCAGTCGAGTTGAAATTGTTTGCGAAGACTCCGGTCGAACATGCCGGCAGGAACGAAGCGGCGCAGCCGGCTTAGCGCAACGCCCTTGCCGACGGGATAACGCAGCAGCGGTGATTTCGCGGTCAGCCCTTTCCAGACTGCCTCGGCCACAATGCAGGGATCATCACCATGCTCGACACCCTCCTCGACCACGTTGTTTAACCGTTTCCGTTCCGTGGCATAAACCTCAAGGGCAACTTTCGCCGATCTGCTGTTGCCATTGATTTTGGACTTCGTATAAGCCGGTTGGACTAAAATCGCGCGCACCCCAAATCGTCTGACTTCATGATCCAACGTCTCGGTGTATCCCTCCACTGCGTGCTTGCTCGCAGCATACATTCCCATATACGGCGCGGGCAGAAAACCCACCACGGAACTGATATTGACGATTCGACCATGGCCCGTCTGCCGCATCCCTGGCAGCACTGCGCTTGTGACCCGCAACACGCCGAAAAAATTGGTTTCAAACTGTTGCCTGGCCTCGTCGATACTTGTCTCTTCCAATGCGCCGGAGGTTGCGTAACCGGCGTTGTTGACGAGGTGCTGAATCGGACCGGTCCTTCCTACAATGCTTTGCACCGCCTCGTTCACGCTGGCATCGTCGGTTACGTCCATACGGACGATTTCAACTCCGTGAATTGGCTTCGCGGATTTTGGATCGCGCGCCGTGCCGAACACTCGTGCGCCGCGTGCCGCCAGTAATTGTGCAATTTCCCGGCCGATGCCGGAGGAGACTCCCGTGACCAACGTGGTTTTATTTTTCAATGTTGTGTGCATATACACTACTTAGTTTTTAGTTATTCGCCTTTGAGGGCATTCAGGATTTAGTTTTTGTTCAGAGCCAGCGCCGCCGTTTCAAGATCGGAAAGAATGGCGGACCAGCGTTTTTCACCGAGAGTTTTGACCACGGCGCTTTGGGCGGACTTCCAGGCCGGCGTGAGTTTCTCGATCTGCTTTCGGCCTTTGGCCGTAATTGTGAGTTCCACAAGATTGCCGCGTCCGCCTCCGCTCACCTTCACGAAACCGTCCCGCTGCAACGGCTGGAGATTTCGCACAAGTGTCGTGCGATCCATCCCCAGCCAATCGCTTAACTCGACCATGTTCCAACTCTCCTTGGAATTTAATGACACCAAAATCGAACCCTGCGTAGGACGGATTCCGTGCCGCCGCATTTCCGCGTCAAAAAACTGCGTCACCGCCCGCGTTACCCAACGCAGGTTGAAGCACACACAGTTTTCCGCCGCCGACATATCGAGTTCTTTTGACATCGTTTGTGTGTATATGCACTTCTCGTCTGCCCGTGTCAAATCTTTTTGCATTGCACGCGTCGCGATTTGGCAAATCACACCGGAAGGTCAAGCCGTCGGTTAAAACCGGATACGCTAACTCTTCTCGTCGCGAAGCAGCTTGTATTCGATGCTGTCGGCAAGCGCGAGCCAGCTTGCCTCGATGATGTTATCGGAGACGCCGACGGTGCCCCATGTGGTGTGGCCATCGGTGGATTCGATGAGCACGCGGGTGCGCGCGGCGGTGCCTTTCTTGCCGTCGATGATGCGCACTTTGTAATCCTGCAACTGAATCGTGTCGATTTGCGGATAAAACGGGAGAAGCGCCTTGCGCAGCGCGGCGTCGAGCGCGTTCACCGGGCCGTCGCCCTCTGCGACGGTATATTCGTCCACGCCATTGACGCGCAGCTTCACCGTCGCCTCGCAGGTATTGCACGACGCGGAGCCGGAACGGCGGAAAGTGGTGTGATACTCAACCAGCTCCCACATCGGTTTGTGGTGCTGCAAAATTTTGCGGATGAGCAGCGCGAGCGAGCCTTCGGCGGCCTCGAATTCGTAGCCGTCGTTTTCGAGGCGCTTGACCTCTTTTAAAATCTCGGTGACTTCCTGCGCGCCCTTTTGCAAATCGAAGCCGAGCTCTTTCGCCTTCACCAAAATGTTGCTCTGTCCGGACAAATCGGAAACGACCGTCACGCGCTGATTGCCGACGACCTCGGGCTCGACGTGCTCGTAGCTGCGCGCGAGTTTTTGCACGGCGTGAACGTGCTGCCCGCCTTTGTGTGTGAATGCGGCGGAGCCGACAAACGGCGCGCGGATATCGTGCGGCACGTTCGCGAGCTCATCGACGAACAGCGAGAGCTCGCGCAGTTTCGTTAAATCGCGCACGACGCCGACGCCGAGCTTGATCTGCAAATTCGCCATCACGGGGATGAGGTTGCAGTTGCCGACCCGCTCGCCGTAGCCGTTGATCGTGCCCTGCACCTGCACTGCGCCGGCGCGCACCGCGGCGAGCGCGTTCGCGACGCCGACGCCTGAGTCGTTGTGCGTGTGGATGCCGACCGGCGCGCCAAGTTTCGCGATGACATCGCGCGTGATTTCCTCGACCTCGTTCGGCAGCGTCCCGCCGTTCGTGTCGCACAAAACGATCAAGTCCGCGCCCGCGTCACGCGCGGCGATGACGGTCTGGAGCGAGTAATCGCGGTCGTCCTTGAAGCTGTCGAAAAAATGCTCGGCGTCGTAGATCACTTCGCGTCCGTGTTTTTTTAAAAAAGCGACCGTGTCGGCGATCATTGCGACATTTTCCTCGAGCGAGACCTGGAAAACTTCCGTCACATGCAGCGGCCATGTTTTGCCCACGATGCAAACGACCGGCGTCTCCGCATCGAGCAGCAGCTTCACCTGCGGGTCGTCCTCGACTTTCAATTTCCCGCGCCGGGTCGCGCCGAATGCGGCGAGCTTCGCGTGTTTCCACGTCCGCTTTTTTGCCTCGACGAAAAACTCCGCGTCCTTCGGATTCGAGCCGGGAAATCCTCCCTCGATGTAATGCACGCCGAACGCGTCGAGCTTTTCCGCCACGCGAATCTTGTCCACGACACTAAACGAGATGCCGGTGCCCTGCGTGCCATCGCGCAAGGTCGTGTCGTAGATGGTGACGTTCGTTTTTTGCATAAAGCGAACGTCTTTTTTAAGCGAACGCGTGAGCCAATGCAAGCGGGCGACCCGCTGCGGGAATGCAAGCGCCGCCGGCTACTCGTCGATCGAGTGATGCGCCGCGCGGTCGGTTTCGCCGATCCAGCCATCGTGCGCACGGCACATGTGCAACTGCGTTTCCGCCTGATACCAATGCTCGCGCTCGCGGCCCTCGGGCCGGCCTTCGTCTATCCAGATCAAATATGCGCAGTGCGCGATTTCGTCGATTGTCGGGGAAGCGTGATGGTTGTTGTTATTTGGGGATTCCATAGTCGATCGGCCTGTGGGCAAAGCAGCAACACTGCTGGCCGAACTTTAGCCAATGGCGAGTCAATTCCCATCGGGGATTTCACCGGTCTGAATTTGGGGGAATCCCTGATGCCTCGTGAATCCGCGCCAAGGAAATTGCGCTGTTTTTTTCTTGTCGCACAGGCGCGTTGCCACAAATCTTTCCGCGCCATGAACGTCCTCATCCTCGCCGCCGGCTACGCCACACGTCTTTATCCACTCACGCTCAACAAAGCCAAACCGCTGCTCGAAGTCGCGGGCAAACCGATGATCGAATGGGTGCTCGACAATCTCGCGCCGATTCCCGACCTCGAGAAAGTTTACGTCGTCACGAATAACAAATTCGCCGCCGATTTTCAGAATTGGGCTGACGAATATGTGAAGCGCCAGCCGAAGCTGAATTTTAAAATCGTCAACGACGGCTCGACGAATGACAGCGACAAACTCGGCGCGATCGGCGACATCAATCTCGTCGTGACCCGCGAAAATCTCGCGCAGTCCGATTTGATCGTGGTCGCGGGCGACAATCTTTTCAGCGAGCCGCTCGCCGAGTTTGCCGAGGAGGCAAAAAAATCGCAGGCAATGATCGCCACCTACGACGTCGGCGACCTCGAGGCGATCAAGAAATACAACAACATCGAGACCGACGCACACGGTGTCGTCACGCATTTCGAGGAGAAATCGCAGCATCCGAAAAGCACCGTCACCGGCATCGCGCTTTATTATTTTTCAAAAGACACCGTCTCGATGTTCAGCACCTACATCGCGGCGGGCAACAACCCGGATCAACCCGGCCGGTTCATCCAGTGGCTCTACCAACTCAAGCCTGTGCACACGTATCAAGTCAAAGGCACGTGGTTCGACATCGGCAGCAAGGAAACGCTCGAGGAAGCAAACAAAATCTTCGCGCAGTTCGCCTGACGCGAAACGCGCGCATTCTCGACAGAAGGCGCGATGCTTTAGCAGAATCGCGCCATGTCCGATCTTCCCTCCACCGGCCATCGGCCGGAATATCCGCCCGGCTTCCGCGCGCGTCGCGGCCTGAACTGGGGCTTCATCGGGTTGCTCTACACATCGTTTTACATGTGTCGTTACAACCTCTCGCTCGCGAACAAATCGATCAGCGGCGAGTTCGGATTCAGCAAGGCGGACATGGGAACGATCATCACGACCGCGCTGCTCGCCTACGCGTTTGGCCAGATCATCAATGGCCTGCTCACCGACAAGCTCGGCGGAAAAAAGGCGATGCTGATCGGAGCGGCGGGCACGGTCACGATGAACCTCCTTTTCGGTGTCGCGTCGTTCTGGGGATTGCTCTGGCTCTTCGTGCTGATTCGCGGCATCGACGGTTACATGCAGGCATTCGGCGCGCCGGGAATGGTGAAAGTCAACGCCGCGTGGTTTAGCCACACCGAGCGCGGGCGTTTTGCCGGCATCTTCGGATTCATGATCAATCTCGGACGGTTCGGCATCTTCACACTCGGGCCGGCTTTGCTCTCGGGCTTTTTATTTTTGGGAATGATCCGCGTGCCACCACTGCACTGGCGCTGGCTCTTCTGGATTCCCGCGTGCATCGCGACGGTTGCCGCGATCTGCATGGCGATTTTCGTAAAGGACACACCGGAGGAAGCGCAATTTCCCGCTGTGAATCCCGACGAAAACCTCGGCGCGAACGAAGTCCGTGCAAGCATTTGGGAAGTCTTCCAGACCATCGCGAGCAACCCGGTCATCTGGATCATCGCGTTTGCCTACGCGTGCACCGGCTCGGTGCGGCAGGGCGTCGACCAATGGTTCCCGCGCTTCATGCAGGAAGTGCATCATGTCGATTATCAATCAACGCAATTCCAATGGCTCGGCTTTTTGATTCCATTTGTCGCTTCCGCCGGCTCGCTGATTTCCGGCTACGTTTCCGACACGTTGTTCAAAGGCCGGCGCGCGCCCGTTGCGGCGGCACTTTATTTTCTCGAAACCATCATCATCCTTTCCGCTGCGCAATTTCATAGCGTCAACGCCGCGATTTTCTTTCTTGTGCTGATTTCCTTCACGGCAAACGCCACGCATTCGATCCTCGGCACCGCCGCAGCAATGGACATCGGCGGCGCAAGAATGGCCGGCTTCGCTTCCGGCGTGATCGATTCGTTCCAATACTTCGGCGGCAGCCTCGCCGGTTATTTTCTCGGCATGTTGCTCGATAAAAGCTGGGGCTATTTCTTCTACTTCATGGCGCCGTTCGGCGTCGTCGGCGGCTGCTTGATGCTGACGATTCTCGGGCGCGTGAGCTTGAAGAAATCAGCGCACTAACCTTTGGTGAGCTGGCGCGCGCTCATGCCGTAGAGCCACGTCTCCGGCCCTTCGAAGCCGAAGCGGCGGTAAAAATCCGAGCGACCGGCACCGGTAAAAAGCATCGGCAGCGCATGTTTTTGCGCGCGGCTTTGCATGAACTCGACCAGCGCGTTCATGAGCGCGGTGCCGATGCCGCGCCGTTGCAAGTCGGGCATCACGGCGACATCCATCACGTAGTAAAACAGCGCGCCGTCTCCGCCAATGCGTGCCATGCCGATGCACTCGCCATCGATCTCGGCGACAACGCCGAAAAGCGATTTCGGCAGCGATGCGGCGACCGATTCGAGATCGGTGAAACTCTGCCAGCCGACTGCGTCCGAGATTTTTTTGTATTCGTCGACCGTCGCCAATCGCTGCACCAGCTTGAAATCGACCGCGTCGCGTTTTTCGAGGCGCGGCGGGTTGGTCCATCGTGAAACGCGAAACTGATGACCGTTGTTGTCGGCCATCGTGAACTCGCGCGTTCCCCACGGCATGTCTTTCGGCGCGGACAAAATCGTCGCGCCTTTCGCGAACCACTCCGCGCACAATTCATCCACTTCGCCGACGTTTAACACACAGGTGATCGGCGTGACCGGAGCCGGCCCGGCGCTCAGAAAAAGCGTGATCTGGTTGCGCGAGACGGAGCCGTAATCATTTTCGCCCCACGTCCAGTCGATGCGAAAACCGAGCACGTCCCGGTAAAATTCCGTCGCCTCCTTGACGTTCAGGACGTGGAGCTGCGGAACGACGCGGGCGAATGTATTGTCCATTTTACTGCTGTTCGCCATGCACGCGCGCGGCGACTTTGAGCCGCAGCGCATTGAGCGCGATGAAACCGGTGGCGTCGCTCTGGTTGTAGGCTTGCGTCGGGTCGGCTTCCATCGTCGCGATGTGAGGATTGTAGAGGCTCAGCGGCGATTTGCGGCCGGCGGTGATGATGTTTCCCTTGTATAATTTCAGGCGCACCACGCCGGTCACATTTTTCTGCGACTCGGTGACGAACGCCTGTAACGCCTCGCGCTCGGGCGCGAACCAAAAGCCGTTGTAAACCAGCGTCGAGTATTTCGGGATCAACGAATCGCGCAGATGCATCACCTCGCGATCCATCGTGAGCGATTCCACCTGCCGGTGCGCGAAGTGCAAAATCGCGCCGCCCGGTGTTTCGTAAACGCCGCGCGATTTCATGCCGACGAAACGGTTCTCGACCAGATCGACGCGCCCGACGCCGTGACGTCCGCCAAGTTTGTTGAGCACGCGCATCACCTGCAACGGCGAGAGTCGCGCGTGGTTCTCTTTATTATACGAAATACCCTCGATCTTCAGCTCCGCGAGCAGCGCGTCCATTTCGTGATAGCCAATCGCGGTGCAGATGCCTTTTTCAAAAACCAGCTCGACGTATTCCGCCTTGTCCGGCGCTTCCTCGGGCGAAACGCTGAGCACATACATGTCGCGCACTTTCTCCGCGCTCGCGTCGAACCACGGGTCCTCAAGGATGCCGCTCTCGAAGCTGATGTGCAGAAGATTGCGGTCCATCGAATACGGCTTCTTCGCGCTCGCGGCGACCGGGATGTTGTTTTTCTCGGCGTAGGCGATCATCTCCGCGCGTCCGGGAAACTGCGCGCGAAACCGCTCCTCGCGCCACGGCGCGATCACTTTCAGCTCCGGCGCGAGCGCGGCGGCAGTCAGCTCGAAACGCACCTGGTCGTTGCCCTTGCCGGTCGCACCGTGCGCGACGGCGTCCGCGTTTTCCGCCCGCGCGATCTCGACCATGCGCTTGGCGATGAGCGGACGCGCGATGCTCGTGCCGAGAAAATATTGCCCCTCGTAAATCGCTCCGGCCTGGATCATCGGAAAAATGAAATCGCTCGCGAACTCCTCGCGCAGGTCGTCGATGTAGCACTTGGTCGCGCCGGTGTTCAGCGCCTTCGCGTCGAGCCCGGTCAACTCCTCCTCCTGACCGACATCCGCGCAAAACGCGATGATTTCAGCCTGATAAGTCTCTTTCAGCCAGGTCAGCAACACGGACGTATCAAGTCCGCCGGAATACGCGACGACAATTTTCATAGGGCGCAACGTGATACACGTTCCGTCGCGCGTTTCCCATTTTTTTTGGAAAAAAACGCGCGGCTAATCCTCGCGCAATCCGGGAACGCTCGCGTAGCCGACGAAACGCGGCGCATTCTGCTGCGCATCCGGCTTTGTCGCCGGCGAAAAGTCGAATACACTCACGCCCCAGCGCGGTTTGCCGTCGTAACTGCGCCCGTCGCTGGAACCGGCCATCACGCGTTTGCCGGTCCGCTTTTCCGTGCCGAGATAAATCATCGTGTGCGTCACCGGCGGATCTTTTTGCGCGCTGTAAGTGCCGGTCCAGAATAGCAGGTCGCCGGGCCGCAACTGGTCGAGCTCGAAACTCTCCTTCTTCCGGCTTAGCACGGCCTCGAAATTATCAGCCTTGCGCACCCAGACGTATTGCCCGCTCGCGTCGCGCGGCACGTCTTCAAAGCCGTTTTTGCGCAGCACATGGTGGATAAAGCCCGAGCAATCCATCCCGCCGTTTGCCGGATCGTTCGACCCGTAGGTGTAGGTCAGGTTTTGCTTCGTCAGTTCCAGCGCGGACGCGATCAACTTTTGCACGCGCGGCGGTTGTTTTGAAAAGTCCGCGAGATCGTCCGGATCGAGCGACGCGTTCGGCGCAAACGCGGGCGCTGATGGCGAAGGTGAGGCCGACGGCTTCGGCGAAGGCAACGGCTCGGGCGGGAGCGATGCGCTTTCGACTTTCGATGGCGTCGGCGACGACTTCGCGTGCTTCTTTTTTGACTTCGTTTTGCCGTCGGCAGGAGAAACGAGGCAAATCGCGAGGAAAATAGCGGAAATTCGCAAACTGATGCAGCTCACCTGAAGAGTTCGTCAACGGGCGAGAGGATGGCTTTGTGGCGGGGAGAATATCGGAAGCCCGCGGCGCGCGGACGAACGCTTGACTTTTCGCCGGAATCGGAGACAACGAGCGCCAGTTCTTTGTCAGCTTAATGGCCGCGCGAGTTTCGCGGCCAACGGGGGACCCATATTTTCCACGGTTTCAAAGACCGCGGATCGGGGCAAACGGCGCCTGCGGCGTCGCGAGCAGTTCATGCGCTCGAGCCCGACAGCTAACCTCGTCAGCAACGTGAATTGGCAAGGGAAGTCGCCAACGACTGCCCTCCCCTCTTGCCGGAGTTAACCCGCGCCGCATTCCGCAGCTTTGCGGCGCATGCAGTTGTAAAAAAAATGATAGCTAGTGGAACCAAGCGGCCGCGCAACGTCGACTGGACGCGCGCGGCGGCGATTCTTTATGGCGATTGGGGCACGAGCAAGGCGTATGTCGTCGGGCTCGCGTTTGCCGTCGCTGGTTATTCGTCGTTTTGGCTCATCGCGGCGATGTGCCTGCTCACGGCGCTCGTCGGCGTGAATTACATGACAATTTGCAAACATTACCCCGATGGCGGCGGCGTTTACGCAAGCGTGCGGCATCGCTCGGAGATTATTTCCATCGTCGGCGCGTTTCTGCTTATCGCGGATTACATCGTGACGGCGGCGATCAGCTCGCTCTCGGCGTTTCAATATCTCGGGGTCAATCACCCGGAGATTTTCGCCGCGGGGGCGATCGTCGTCATCGGCGCGCTGAATCTTCTCGGCCCGAAACACACCGGCGGCCTCGCATTCATGATCTCCGTGCCGACCGCGATCGTCGTGCTCGTGCTCGGGATGTTTTGCCTGCCGCACATCGGCACTGCATGGCACGCGGTGCAGCCGCTCACCGGCGGATTTTTCAAAAACTGGAATGGCTTTGTCGGCATTGTGCTCGCCCTTTCCGGGGTGGAAGCCATCGCGAACTCGACCGGCGTGATGAAGCTCGATCCCGGCAGCACGGACGAAAAACCGTGCGTCTCGAAAACCGCGAACAAGGCAATCATCGTGACGATGATCGAGGTGTGCGGCTTCACCGCGCTGCTCGGCCTCGCAATGCACGCGCTGCCGAATCTCGTGGTGAACAAAGACGACGTCGATGCGATCGCGGCGCACGGTTTGCCGGCGGCTGAAGGCGTGCGCGATTACATGCTGCGTTACATCGGGCAGATTTTTATTGGCGGCGCGCTCGGCACGACCGCCGGCCACATCGCGGCGTGGGCGGTGAGCATCGTGTTTGGCTTTCTGCTTCTTTCGGCGGTGAACACCGCAATCGTCGATTTGATCGCGATCTCGTTCCTGATGTCGCGCGATGGCGAGCTGCCGCCGATTTTCCAAAAGCTGAACAAATTCGGTGTTCCGAACATGAGCGTGATCGCGGCGACGATCATTCCGGCAGTGCTCGTGATCATGGTGAAGGACATGGCCGGGCTGGCCGATCTTTACGCCGTTGGCGTCGTAGGTGCGATTGCGACCAACCTCGGCGCGAGTTCGACGGACAAACATCTGCGTCTCGGAAAATGCGAGCGGGGATTGATGTTCTGCACGTTTCTCGTGATGGCGGCGATCGAGATTTCGCTGTTCATCGACAAGCCGAATGCGCGGATGTTTTCGCTCGTGATTCTCGCGACCGGATTGATCGCCCGCGGACTTTTGGCCGAGCACAAACAGCGTCGCTCCGCAGCCGAAGCCGCAACTGCCGCCGTGCAGCGCGCGGTGGAGACTGCGAAACAGACGATCAATTTCGGCACGCACGTCGCGGCCGGAATGCCGCTGCTGGCTGCCGTGCGCGGCATCGGGCGGACGCTCGACTTCGCCATCGAGGAAGCGCGCGAGACGGATCGACCGCTCTACTTGCTCTTCGTGCGCGAGCAGCCGATCACCACGGCCGATGACCGCAAACGCAAATGGCAGCAGGACGAGGAAGCGTATCGCATTTTCGAATACGCGGCGGAGAAAGCCGACGGGCATACTGTTTTGCCGTGCTACGCGGTGAGCGAATCCGCGGCAGATACGATTGTCGATATCGCCGCAACGGTCGGCGCGTCGCGTTTGATTCTCGGCGCGCCGCAACGCAACGCGCTGGTGAACATGCTGCGCGGAAATTTGATCCGCAAGGTGTCCGACATCCTGCCGGAGGACATCCACATGCTGGTTTACGCGTAGCGCGATTGACGCGAGAGCGATTCTCACGTATCACCGGCGGGTTTTGAAAATGTCCCGCACATGGAATTAAGCCTCGGCGAACATCGTCCCCGCAATGTCGGCTGGGCGCGCGCCGCGGCGTTGCTTTACGGCGACTGGGGCACGAGCAAGGCTTATGTGCTCGGGCTCGCGTTCGTCGCCGCGCAGTTTGCCTCGCTGCCGATCATCCTCGCGGTGTGCGCGCTGACCGGACTCGTCGGCATCAACTACGGCGTGATCTGCGCCTATTTTCCCGACGGTGGCGGCGTTTATTCCGCGGCGCGTTCGCAAGGACGATTACTCGCGGTGGTCGGCGCGCTGTTGCTCGTCGCGGATCTTACGGTCACCGCTGCATTGAGCGGATGGTCGGCGCTGAGTTATCTCACGTCGGGCGCGGAGCACATCGTGTGGATTAAATTTGCGAAAGATCATATCGCGATCACGACAGTCGGCGTGCTGATGTTCATGGGCTGGATCAACTGGTTCGGCCCGAAGCACAGCGGCAGTCTCGCAGTCGCGCTCGCCGCGCCGACGGTGATCGTCGTCTTGATTTTGATCGGCATCAGCGTGCCGCATTTGACGACGCACTTTCTCGAGCCTCGTCACGAAAGCCTGAGCAGACTCTGGGTGCAATTCGTCTCGACGATTCTCGCGCTAAGCGGCGTGGAGGCCATCGCGAATCTCACCGGCGTGATGAAGCTCGATCCCGGCTCGTCGAACGACAACCCGAAGGTCGGACGCGAGGCGGCAAAGGCGATTTGGCCGGTCGCGCTGGAAGTCGTCGGCGGCACGGCGGTGCTCGGCTGGGCGATGCTGTCGCTGCCGAAAGTGCTCGGGCAGACGATGCACCTTTTTAACCGCGACGATATCGCCGCCGCGCTCGATAAACGCAGCGAGGACATGCTGCGTTTCATCGCCGAGCAATTCGGCACCGCGACCGTCGCGCCGTGGTTCGGGCAGTTTTTCGGATGGGTCGTCGGTATCGTCTTTTTCCTGCTGCTGCTGAGCGCGGCAAACACCGCGATCGTCGCGATGATCGGATTGCTGTTCATGATGGCGCGCGACGGCGAGATGCCGCGGCAGTTTAAGAAACTCAACAGCCACGGTGTGCCGCTGATCCCACTGATCATCTCCGTCGCGTTGCCGAGCATCGTGCTGTTTGCGGCGGCGGATTTCGAGTCGCTGGCCGGGCTTTACGCCATCGGTGTGGTCGGCGCGGTGACGGTGAATCTCGGTTCGTGCACATTCAATCGCGTCATCGGTTTTACGTGGTATGATCGCGTGTTGTTCGGGATGACGTTCGTCATTCTTTTCGCCGTCGAATTCACCCTCGCGCACACGAAACACGACGCGCTCTTTTTCGTCGTCTGCGTGCTCCTCGGCGGACTCGGTCTGCGCGCCTACACGCAAAAACGCCAGGGCCTCACCACGCTCACCGTCACGCGCGAAGTCGCGCAGATCGTCAACCCGGAAACAGTCGCCGGCCTTCGCCGCGAGTTGAAGGAAGGCGAGAAAATCATGGTAGCCGCGCGCGGCATCACGCCGGTGCTGCGGTTCGCGCTCGAGGAGGCGCAGTTGCGCAAGGCGATGCTCTGCGTGCTCTACGTGAAGGAAGTCGCCGTCTATTTCCCGAGCGGCCCCGCGATCAGCGGACGTGGACGCTGGCAGGACGACCCGGAAGCCGCCGCGATCATGTCGCTGATGTTGAAGATCGGGAAGGAAAAGGAAGTCACCGTCGCCCCCGTTTACGCGGTCAGCGAGGATCCCACCACGACCATCCTCGATCTCGCCGCAACGCTCGGTGTTGACTACCTGATGCTCGGCACGTCGCACCGCTTGTCGATGACGAAGCTCTTAAAAGGCAACGTCGTCGAGAAAGTCGCCGCCGGCCTGCCGGAAGACATCCAGCTCATCATTCACGGCTGAGTCATTGCAGATTTTCGATTGTGGATTGCGGATTGAAAAGACGCGCCGGCGAAAACAATCTGCAATCTGAAATCATCCATCTGCAATGAAACTCACCTATCTCAGCCACTCGTGCGTGTTCGTCGAAACCTCCTCGCACAAGCTCATCATCGATCCGTTTCTCACCGGAAACGGCAAAGCGCAGGTGAAAGCCGACGACGTCGAATGCGACTTCGTGCTGGTGACGCACGGGCATTTCGACCATGTCGGCGACGCGGTGGAAATCGCAAAGCGCAACGACGCCACGATCATCAGCTCGTATGAAGTCGCCGATTACCTCGCGCAGAAAAAAGTGAAGACGCACGGGATGGGACTCGGCGGCGCGTTTCAATTTCCCTTCGGCCGCGTGAAGCTCACCATCGCCTTTCACAGCGCCGGCTATGCACCCGGCGGCGAACCGGTGAAGCCGGTCCCGCTCACCGACGGCCACTTCATTTATCTCGGCAACCCCGCCGGCATGCTCATCACCGCCGATGGAAAAACGATCTACCACGCCGGCGATACCGCGCTCACGCTCGAGATGAAACTCATCGGCGAGATGAATAACATCGACGTCGCGTTCCTGCCCATCGGCGACAACTTCACCATGGGCGCAGACGACGCCGCGATGGCCGCCGAGTTTTTAAAATGCCGGCTCGCAGTGCCGATTCACTACAACACCTTCGACCTCATCAAAGCCGACCCGAATGCGTTCGTGCAAAAAGTCGAGGCGCGCGGCCTGCGAGCGCAGGCGCTCGGGATTGGCGAGAGCATCGAACTTTAGCCAAGGGACCGACACGGATTGAAAATCCGTGTTTCACAACTGCTCAGCCGTGGCTCATAATCCGCCGCCATGGAAAAACTTCGTCCCCTCATCGCTGAATTCATCGGCACCTTCGCGCTGATCTTTGTCGGCATCGGCGCGATCAATGTCGCGCAAGGCAGCCTGCTCGCCATCGCCTTTGCCCACGGCCTCACCATCGCCGTGATGGTCTCCGCGACAGGCCACATCTCCGGCGGACAACTCAACCCCGCCGTCACCCTCGGCGTCCTGCTCGGCCGCAAAATGTCGTTCGGTGCTGCGATCGGCTACTGGATCGCCCAGCTCGCCGGCGCCACCGCCGCCGCGCTCATTTGCCTCAGTTTGTTCGGACACGACGTCGTGAAAGGCGGCACGCCTGCGCTGACGAACCTCTCGCCGACGCAGGGCATCGTCGTCGAAGCGATCCTCACCTTCTTCCTCGTCTTCGTCGTTTACGGCACCGCCGTCGATCCGCGCGCACCCAAAATCGGCGGCCTCGCCATCGGACTCACCGTCACGCTCGACATCCTGTTCGGCGGACCGCTCACCGGCGCGGCGATGAACCCCGCCCGCGTCTTCGGCCCCGCACTCGCCGCAAACTTCTGGCCGTTCCACTACGTCTACTGGGTCGGCCCGATGCTCGGCGGCGCCGTCGCCGGCCTGCTCTACAGCAACGTGCTTTTGAAAAAGGACTGATGCTCCCGGCGTCTAAGAAGTGTTCCTGGTCGGCCTGAAAGCCAGGCAATCGTAGAGGACTCGATCAGGCTGGTAATTGGAATAGGATCGGAGCAGCACTTGAATCCCTTCGTGTTCAGCACGCCCGTTTTCGACCAGCTGGGAAGCCAGTTGATCTTGTGATTCCAGTGCATGCACTAGATCACGATCCTGACAGAGGATGATCGGCTTGGAGCCGGGAATTGTCAGGACCGAGAGCGGAATAATGGAGCGGGCAAGTTCGGCCGGCAACCCAAGTCCCGCCGCCTGGGCGGTGGCATGCTTTACTTCGAGCTGAATCATTCTCGCCCGCGCATCGGGGGTCATCGCCTCCAAAGCCACCGTGATGGCATCGAGCAACCTATGCCGGACTTCGTTGAGGTCACTGAGAGACTTAAGGTCTTGCAACGCGGGCTGCGTCTTAATTGCCTTGGCCAGTAGGGAAATCTCCTTGAGATAGGCATTCTTTTGGGTCTCCGGTATGAAATACATAACCAGGATATGCACCGGCTCGTTATCGGGTGAGCCGTAGTCAATCCCAGTGGGACTCCAGCCCACCGCGCATACCACTTCACCATTGCGAGAAATGCGGGCATGCGGACAAGCCCAGCCTTTTCCGATTCCGGTGTTGTGCGCTTGCTCCCGTGCCAGCACGCTCTCTGTAATCCCACCTTCCACCCCGATATCCGGCACCGCCTCGATTAGCGCGGCAAGGTATTCCAGCGCGCTTTTCTTGTCATTGTCCGGCAATTCGATCAACCGGCCCTCTTGCAATGCATTAAGAACGCTTTTCATTTTAATCTATTCCAAATTTGCGGATGAACCAGACCTTCACCGAGTGGGTTAGTGCTGCATAGCAAAGCAGGAAGCCCGCGATCCATATCCAGAAACTGGCGGGCAATGGGACAAAGCCAAAGTAAGCCCCAAAGGGAAGGTATGGAAGCGCGGCGCCGGTCGCCATGATGACAAAGGTGGTCATCAGCAGGAACGGGCTGGCGATGCTTTGCAGAAATGGAATCCGGTTCGTTCGGATAATATGGACGATGAGTGTTTGGGTAAGAATCGACTCTACAAACCATCCCGTGTGAAACAGATTCTCGTAATAGGTCTTCATCTGGGGCGTCGTGCCTGCATCCGAGTAGAGTTTGCACTTAAAGAAGTAGAGCATAAGAAAGAAGGTTGCGTAGTCGAAGATGGAACTCATCGGCCCGATGAAGACCATAAAACGACGGATGTTCGCGATGTTCCATTTGCGCGGAGTCTTAAGGTATTCTTCATCGACGTGGTCGGACGGAATGCCGACTTGAGACGCATCGTAGAGCAGGTTGTTGAGCAAGACCTGAATCGGAGCCATCGGAAGGAAGGGCAGAAAGTAACTTCCGCCCACCACGCTGAACATATTGCCAAAGTTCGAGCTGGCACCCATGCGAATGTATTTGATGATGTTGCCGAATACCTTTCTGCCCTCGATGATGCCGTCTTCGAGAACGAGCAGGCTTTTCTCGAGAAGAATGATGTCCGCGGATTCCTTTGCGACATCGACCGCCGTATCAACGGAAATGCCCACGTCCGCCGCGCGCATCGAAGGCGCGTCGTTAATGCCGTCACCCATGTAACCGATGACATGGCCGCGCCTTTGCAAGACGGTGATGATACTCTCCTTTTGCGAGGGAGAGAGACGGGCGAACACATTGTTCTTTTCCACCAGATCGCCCAGTTGCGTTTCGTCCAGACCTAGAAGCTTGTCGCCGGTGATCACCTCTTGCTCACCCAGGCCTACGTCCTTGCAAATCTTCCGCGTCACAAGTGCGTTGTCCCCGGTGAGGATCTTTGTCGCGACACCAATCTCCTTGAGTGATGAGATTGCCTTGGCGGCAGAGCCCTTCGGTGGATCGAGAAACGCAATGTAGCCGAGCAAAATCAAATCGCTTTCATCAGTGACTGAAAACACTTGCTTGGTTTGCGGGAATTCCCGGTAGGCGATTCCCAGCACGCGATAACCATCGCGGCTTAACTCCTCATACTCTTCAAGAAGGTCATCCTTGATGAGATCAATCATCAAATGGATTTCACCATCGATCTGGTAATGCGTGCAGGCATTGTAGATGTCTTCCACCGCACCCTTGCAGATCAGCACATGGTCGCCCTCATAATCCACAGCCACGGACATCCGTTTGCGCTGAAAATCGAAAGGTATCTCATCCACCTTCTTGCAGCCGTGCTCGACATCAAGGTCGGTGTGCGAAAGAACCGAACGATCCAATAGGTTGCGCAATCCGGTCTGGTAGTAACTATTCATGTAGGCATAGCGCAATACGTCGTCGCTATCGCGGTTGGTGACATCCACCGCCTTTTCGAGAATGACCCGGTCCTGCGTCAGGGTGCCGGTCTTGTCGGTGCAGAGAATGTCGATGGCGCCGAAGTTCTGGATGGAGTTCAAGCGCTTCACGATGACCTTCTTTTTCGACATGGCGATGGCGCCTTTGGAAAGGTTCACCGTGACAATCATCGGCAGCATTTCCGGCGTGAGTCCCACTGCCACCGAGAGACCGAAGAGAAGCGCTTCCGCCCAGTTATGCTTGGTGATGCCGACGATTAAGAAAACGATGGAGACCATGACCACCATGAACCGGATCATCAGCCAGGTGAAGCCGGCAATCCCTTTATCAAAGCTGGTCTGCACGCGTTGTCCCGCCAGCTTCTCGGCGATCAACCCGAAATGAGTCTTACTGCCGGTATTGACAACCAGACCATGCGCCGTGCCGCTTAAGACATTGCTGCCTTGGAAACAGGCATTCTGCAATTCGATCACACCGCGGCCGGTGACTTCCGAAGGGCCTGCGTGTTTTTCCACCGGCATGGATTCGCCGGTCAGGGAAGACTGGCTCACAAAGAAGTCCTTCGCGCAAATGAGTCGAAGGTCTGCCGGAATCAGCGCCCCGGCTTGTAGGATCACAATGTCTCCCGGAACAATATCCGCAACGGGAATCTCGCACTCTTGTCCGTTGCGCTTCACGAGGCAGTCGGTCTGCACCATCTCGTTGAGCTTATCGACAGCCTTGCTGGAGCGATGCTCCTGCACATAAGCCAGCCCCACGCTCAACACCACCATCCCTCCCACGACGATGGCCGACCGGATGTCGCCCATCAACAGCGAGACCACACAAATGACGAGCAACTGGATCACCAGCGGATTGCGGCATCGCTGCAAGATCTCCATCCCGAAGCCGGCTTCTTTTCTGTGACTGAGAATATTGCTGCCGTGTTCTTTTCGTGCCGTCTCAACCTGTTCGTCCGAAAGGCCATTCTCAGTCACGCCGACATTCCTCAGCGCTTCCTCCACCGAAAGCGTGCATAGGTCCAGAAGCTTCTGCTCATGCTCCGAAATCGACGTGGCTGCCGCTTTGACCGCCTTCCGGATAATGGCGGGATGAAGTTTGCCAAAGGGAAGAAATCGAAACATGAAGAGTTCTGTTTGAGTTGCCTGGTTTCGCTAGAAACGTTCGGTCTTAAAGATCATTCGAGCGGCGGGAATGAAAGTCGAGGAGAGAGATGGCTCTGTCGCCTCGACGCGGCGGCGCCGTCGCCGGCCTGCTCTACAGCAACGTGCTTTTGAAAAAGGACTGAGCGTTTAGCTACACGCCGAGCAGCAAAATCGTCACCAGTATAGCGGATGCGGCGACCGTCATGATGACGGTGCCGAAAATGCCGACGGCTTTCGATTGAAGCCAGCCGAGTAACGCGCCTCCGGTGAAAAGGCATGCGATTCCTCCGTAGAATATCCATTTGGTCACGTGAATGATCACCTCGGCAATCCCCGCCGCTGAATCCGCCGGGCCGATATGCCCGCCGGAAACCGCAATGGTGATGAGCAGATAGGTCGAATTGAAAGTCACCACCAGCATCGCCGCCCCGGACGCGAGGAAACTGATCAAAGTCGCGGTGGTAAGCCGCTCCTTGCCCTCCTGAAACAGCAACCTCGTGATCATCGAGAAAGAGAAGCCTGTCAACAGCGCGCTGATCGTCGGCACCAGCCGTGCCATTTTATCGATAGCCTCGACGTTCATCGCGGTGAAACGGATCGCGCTCTCTGCGTCCGGAGATGGAAAACGGGGAAACCGATCTGCACTCCGGCATAAGCAATTCGGGCAGGCATCCAGTGACCAAAACAGAAACGCAGACGGCTGGCGAGTCTGCAGCGAGGCTGCGGCAAACGGTTACCGCACTTTTCTCCTCCAACTGGTCAAAAAGAGCCATTTACCCTGTTTTTGGACGTCGAGAATGGCGCTGAAAGCGTTGATGGTCGGGTTTGCGACGTGGAGAATGGCGTCGCAAGCGTTCGCAGTTGGATCGGCCAAGGCGGGCCGCTCCCTGTTTTGTCTTGCACCGCATGGGGTTTTTCGTGCCCCGCAAGCTGCGCCCCGTGCGATTTTGCCCGGGTTTTCCGTTTCGCGGGAAAGGTTCTCCGTCCCACCTGCGAGGTTCTCCGGCCCGGAGGAGAGGTTCTCCGCTTGGGAGGAAAGGTTTTCTGTCACACCCCCGCAGGTATTCTGCGACGGAGGCAAGGTTCTCCGGAATGGAGGAAAGGTTCTCCGCAATGGAGGCGAGGTTTTCTGTCGCACCGGAAAGGTTTTCCGGAACACCTCCGAGGTTTTCCGTCACGGAAAACCTCGGGAAAACGGCAAAACTGGTCATTTTTAGCCAAAAAACCGCTTTCAGCGGCTCACCCCCCCTTTCAGCGGGAGCCGCACCCCCCCTTTCCCTGGCGGATGCTCCGCCACGGAATACCCGCAACTAAAACACCCACCCCTTGAAGACAGCTGGCTAGCCCAAAAACGCCGCTACCGCCTCTGCTTCTGGGACGGCGACCCGACCAAGGTCTGGACCGATGTCATCGAGGTCACCTTCGACGGCTAGGCCAACCACCAAGCCCCGCCTGTAGCGGCGGTCTATGACCGCCGACTAGGAGGAGATAACCTCCGGCCCGACTAGGTCGCCGCTACAGCGCTTCGCATAACACTTTTCACCCGAGAGCAGTTTGGGCTTGTCTGAGAGGTCATTTGTTATTCGAATTGCTACTCTGAAAACCGACGAGGGAGCCGATTTTATGCGAACCATTTACACGTTTTCAGAAGCAACCCTATTTCGCCGAATTCAGAGTTAGGCGTCATTCCCACATGCACTGCGTAGCCTGTCTTATCTTCGTGGCGTCATTGTTGATTCGCACGGAACCCCTACTCGGTGACGAGCCCACAGATGACCAGCTACAATTCGCGGCATACGACGGAGACACCAAGACAGTCGAGGCGCTTCTTCGGCGCAGTCCCAGCAGGATGGCCGTCAACAAGGCATTATACGATGCCACTTTAGAAGGGCATCAAGATACTGCTCTCGCTCTCATTGAGCACGGCGCGGATGTCAACTTCGCCGGTGGGAACCACAACGACACACCGTTGATGAACGCAGCCGCTAAGAACAGCGTTGAGATCATTCGCGCCTGCCTCCGACATGGAGCCGACCCCAACCTTAAATGTGACTTCGGTTGGACGGCTTTGATACACGCTGCCTGCAATGGACACTTGGAAGCAGTCAAGACATTGGCGACCCACAGAGGCACTCGCATCAACGCCCATGACCGTTATGACTTTACTGCATTGACAACCGCTGTTTCGCGTGGTCGAGCGGCTGTTGTTGAATATCTTTTGACTACGCGCGCCGATCCCACAGTCAAGACAGATCGCGGCGAGACCGCATTGGACATCGCACGCGCTAACGTCAAGAATGCGGATTCCAGCGACGAACTACGCGAGAGTTCACGCGCTATCATCCCAATGTTAGAATCCAGACTCAGAACATTTCACCAATGACGCTTAACCATGCAATGCAGCTACAGGCTCCGCGTGTAGCTCGTCTTGTTAGGCCGCAAAAGCACACCAACACCAAAAAAACACACCATGAACAAAAACGAAATAATCCAAAAACTCATTAAAGCCACTATTCACCGAGCCATCCGTGAAAGTGCCGCCTGCTTACTCATCATTATAGCTTTCGCATACTATTTGCAGCACTTGAGCGTAGGCAGCGCGAAGTATTATGGCTGTCTGCTCATCTTGATTGCATCGGGCTTCATCGCTGGAGTCATTTGGGCATTCACGCTCAGTTACAAGCTTCTGCGAACACATCCTGCTTCCGATTCGGCATTCTGGCACGAGGCATTTTTGGCACAGGCGCGTCTGCTTCGACTGGTGCCTTTATGGTATCTTGCGCCAGTTTGCTCAGGAATGCTTTTGTTCTTCGCCCCGACCGCACCGGGACAGTTTGCCAGCTTTGTCGGCGACTTCATTGTTGTGGTGCTCCTTTTTGGTGGAACTACCTGGCTCAACAGATATGCCGCTGCGAAGATTGAGGAGGACGCGCAAGCAATTGCGGCCTAACCATGCGATGCAGCTAACAGGCTCCGCCTGTAGTTGATCTGTTCTCGTTAGGCGTTTCTACCCGCTCTGTGACCATCAAGGATCAAAATACATGACAACCATCCAAAATGATTCCAACGAGCTTTCCGGCAGGAGAGCACTGGTTACAGGCGGAACAAAGGGAATGGGCGAAGCCATCGTCAGGCGCTTGCGGCTGGCTGGCGCGACGGTGATGACGACCGCCCGCTCAAAGCCCGATGAGCTTCAGTCGCCGGAGCTATTCATTCAATCCGATATCAGCACGCCTGACGGTGTGGACAAGGTTGTGAAGGAGGTTCTCTCCCGTCTCGGCGGGGTGGACATCCTTGTCAACAATGTGGGCGGTTCGTCTGCGCCGAGCGGTGGCGTGCTTGCCCTCCGTGACGAGGATTGGCAGCAGACCTTCAACGCGAATTTGTTTGCCGCTGTCCGCCTGGATCGCGCACTGCTGCCCAGGATGCTGGAGCAGAGGTCGGGTGTCATCATCCACATTTCGTCGATCCAGCGCCTCCTTCCGCTCTATGATGCGACCCTGGCGTATGCAGCCGCTAAAGCGGCCCTGACCAACTATAGCAAAGGACTCTCGAACGAAGTCGCACCCAAGGGAGTGCGGGTCATTGCGGTGGCCCCCGGTTTCATCGAGACGACAGCCGCCACGGGACTCATCGAGAGATTGGCTGCCAATGCAGGAACAGACTTCAACACGGCAAGACAGGGGCTGATGGATTCACTCGGAGGCATTCCCATTGGCCGCACCGGCCGTCCCGAAGAGGTTGCCGAGCTTGTTGCTTTCCTGGCATCCGACCGCGCTCCCTACCTCACCGGCACTGAAATTGTCATCGACGGCGGAACCATTCCGACAGTCTAACGAACCAAAGCAATCAAGCGAACATCATGAATATAGAACTACCGCCCACCATCGCCGCCTTTTTCCACGCACACAACACCGGACAGACAGATGGCTTCAATGAACTCTTTACCGACGATGCGCTCGTCAATGATGAGGAGCAGGACTATCGCGGCGCAGCAATCAAAGGATGGATGGATGAAGCGATCGCGAAATACAAACCGATTGCGGAACCCACTGACATCGCCCAGACAGCGGGGGGAACGATCGTGACAGCCCAAGTCAGTGGCAACTTTCCCGGAAGTCCGGCTCAACTCCATTACAACTTTACCCTCAGGAGCGGCAAGATTGCCGCGTTGGCTATCAATGCTTGAGCCAAATGACGCACCTCTGGTTGTCGATCCTCGACACGTTCGCAAAAAAGCGGAGGCGCTCCCGTCGTGCGGAAGCGCCTCCATGGGGCGAAAGACGATAAGCCGAATTCTGTCGATGGATGATCATTTCTCTCGCACCGGCACGGTCCCTGTCTAACCGGGATTTCTCCCGCCAGCGTAGGCATATTAACGGCCGGCACGCCCGTCGCTCGCCGAAGCGGCGACAGGGGCGACTATTACCCGGGAGCATCGGCCAAGGCGGGCCGCTCCCTGTTTTGTCTTGCACCGCATGGGGTTTGTCGTGCCCCGGTGCTTGCGCGCCGGGCGGTGGGCTTTTACCCCGCCTTTTCACCCTTGCCGCAGCTTGCGCCGCGGCGGTTTATTTTCTGTGACACTTTCCGTCGCGACCGGCTTGCGCCGGAAGCGCCCGCGTGTTTTACGCGGCATGCTGCCTTGCGGTGTTCGGACTTTCCTCTCCGAAATAAATTCCGGAGCGATCATCTGTCTTTCGCGGGTTGAATTTAGCATTACGAAAGAGAAGTCGCACGCACGATTTTTTCCTGATGACCGCGACCGCAGAAAAAATTTCGCCCTCGCCGGGAATATGCGCGGTGAGGCACGCTCTTACTGCTACCAGCGCGTCCCTGCAGCACGACGCTGCCCGGCTGCGCTGGAATAAACAAAAAAACGGAGATCACATGACCAAATACACAAAAACACTCGTTGCCAGCGCGGCAATCGCCGGCCTGATGACCGGCACCGCTGCCCGCGCGCACGCAGCGAAAGTCACCAAGGCCGATGCAGGCACCTCCATTCAAAAGATGGCGGATGAAAAGAGCAGTTGCGGCGGAAAAGATGGCTGCAAAGGCAAACACGACTGCAAGGGCAAAAACGACTGCAAAGGACAGGGCGGCTGCAAATCGGGCGACAATGGCTGCAAAGGCAAAAATTCGTGCAAGGGCAAAGGCGGCTGCAACACGAGCAAGCCGATGGAGCATTGATTCGAAACAGCGTTGACAGCCGGGGCCTTGCGAGGCTCCGGCTGTTTTCCCATGCCCGCCAACGCCTTCAACAACTACACCGACTACGGCATCGGCATCGGCCTGCGTGTGCCGCATTACCGGCATATCCTGGAGAAAAAGCCGGTGGTCGATTGGTTCGAGATCATCTCGGAAAATTTCATGTGCGACGGCGGGCGTCCGCTCGAAGTGCTCGACCAAATCCTCGAGCAATACCGCGTCGTCCAGCACGGCGTCTCGATGTATTTCGGCAACGCCGACAAGCCGGATCGCGAGCATCTCAAACGGCTGAAAGCATTGGTTAAACGAACGCAAACACCGTGGCTCAGCGATCACCTCTGCTGGGGCAGCGTGGATGGACGCTACACGCACGACTTGCTGCCGATGCCTTACACGTTCGCGGCGGCAAAGGTGACCGCTGAAAAAATCCGCCTCGTCCGCGATTTCGTCGAGGTGCCCGTCTGCGTGGAAAACGTGAGCAGCTACGCGGAATTTCACGCATCGGAAATGACGGAGTGGGAATTCTTGAGCGAGGTCGCCGAGCTCGCCGACTGCGGAATTTTGCTCGACGTAAACAACATCTACGTCTCGTCGAAAAATCACGGCTTTGATCCTTACGATTACTTAAATAACGTGCCGCACCATCGTGTCGGGCAAATCCACATCGCAGGCCATTCAAAGTTCAAAAAATACATCCTCGATACACACGATCATCCGGTGCTCGACCCAGTGTGGAAAATGTATGCGCACGCGATCAAACTCTGCGGCAAAACCGCGACGCTGCTCGAGTGGGACGACCGCATCCCATCGTTTGACGAAGTCCACAACGAGGCGCTGAAGGCGAACAAATTTGTCCATGAACTCGAAACCGCGAAAGTCTCCGCGTAACGCCCGTTCGCGAGCGCAATTGCGCGAGCTCCAGCGCCTGATGAGCAGCGCACTTTTCCGCCCTCTCACCGCCGGCAGCGGCATGCAAAAGCGCTGGATGGACGGACGCAAAATGTCCGAGGTCGCCGCGCAATTCATCAAGCCAAACGATCGGCTCACTTCATTCGAGCGACTCGAGATTTATAACCGCCAATACTGGTTCCGCATCCTCGATTGCTTTTACGACGACTATCCCGGCCTGCGCGCGGTGCTCGGCGGGCGGAAATTTGAAAAGCTCGCGAAGGCTTATCTGGCGCAGTTTCCATCCGCATCTTTCACGCTGCGCAATCTCGGCGGCCGGCTTGAAAAATTCCTGCGTGAAGATTCGAGCTGGACCGCACCGCGCAGTGAACTCGCGCTCGACATGGCGCGTTTCGAGTGGGCGCAAATCGTGGCTTTCGACGGCGCGGCGCTGCCGCCGGTTACGCCTGATGATTTGCTCGACAGCCCTCCGGGCAAGCTGCGGCTCGGCTTGCAGCCTCATCTCACCTTGCTCGCGCTCGATTTTCCCGTGGACGATTTTTCCATCGCCATCAAAAAACGCGACGCTCTCCGTGCCGAGGCGAGCAACGCAATGGATGCCGCGCCGAAAGCCGCGCGCTTGAAAAAAGTGTCGCTGCCGAAACGCGAAAAGGTTTTTGTCGCGGTTCACCGTTGCGATAACACACTTTACTACAAACGGCTCGCTGCGGAAGCGTTTGAGATTCTCACCGCGATCCGTGCCGGTAAAACGGTGCGGCGGGCATGTGAAAACGCATTTCGTTCTTCCAGAAAAACCGCACCGGAAATCGGCGCGCAAATTCAGGATTGGTTCCAGAACTGGTCGTCGCTCGGCTGGTTTTGCAAACCGCGCAAACGCCCATGAACAAACTCACAAACTTCATCGAATCCGCCTATCGCCTGCTGATCACGACCGGCAACTCACTGCAATCGCCGCTCCTCCTCGCCATCCGGCTTTACTGGGGCTGGCAATTTTTTCTTACAGGCAAAGGCAAGCTCGCCAACCTGCAGCGACCGACGGAATTTTTCCAAAGTCTCGGCATTCCGTTTCCGCATCAGCAGGCGATTCTCGTCGGCTGCGTGGAATGTTTTGGCGGATTATTTTTGCTCATCGGCCTGGCTTCGCGCCTGGTCTCGATCCCGCTCGCGATCACGCTCACCGTCGCTTATCTCACCGCCGACCTCGACGCCGTGAAGAGCATCTTCAGCGAGCCGGACAAATTCGTAACGGCGACCGAGTTTCTCTTTTTGTTCGCGGTCCTGCTCGTGATCGCATTCGGCCCGGGCCGTTTTTCCATCGATCATTTGCTTGCGAAAAAATTTGTGCGGCCTGAAAAAGCGGCGATGTGACCAACGATTTCGGACAACTCGTGGACGCGCACTACGCGCCGCTCTTTCGCTTTGCGCTGAGCCTCGCGAAAAAGGAAGTCGATGCCGCCGATCTCACGCAGCAAACATTCTATCTCTGGGCTTCGCGCGGCCATCAACTTCGCGATGGATCGAAGGCGAAGTCGTGGCTTTTTACCACTTTGTATCGCGAGTTTCTCCGCAACCACCGCCACAACACGCGCCATGCGCACATTCATCTCGACGGGGAACCCGATGATTTCATCGCCGAAACTGCGCCGGTTGCCGACGCGCTCGACGGCGCTGCCGTGTGGGAAGCTCTCGCGCAAATCGAGGAAATATTTCGCGTGCCGCTGACTCTCTTTTATCTGGAGGAGTTTTCGTATCGCGAAATCGCCGATGTGCTCGGCATCCCGGCCGGCACGGTGATGTCGCGGCTGTCGCGCGGCAAGGCGCAGTTGCGCCGCCTGTTGTTCGACGCTGTGGACGACTCGAAAATCCTGCCGATGCCTCCGGCTGAAACGGAGGATGCACGATGACAAGCGCTGAAGCCAAATTTTTGCTCCAGGCGTATCGGGCCGGCGGATGCGACGCGGCGAGCGCCGAATTTGCCGAGGCGCTCGCGCAGGTGCGGCGCGATCCGGTGTTGCAAAAATGGTTCGAGCAAGAGTTGCGCGCCGACACGCTCATCGGGAAAAAAATCCAGTCCCGGGCAGTGCCGGCCGGTTTGCGCGCGGACATTTTGCTCGGCGCGCGCGTGAGCCGGAGACGCGACCGCAACACGGTATTCCGGCGCCGGGTGCTCGCCGCGGCGGTGTTTTTGCTCGTCGCGATCCCGGGTGGAATCTGGCTTCAACAAAAGCGCGCGGAACAATTTTGCGGCTGGCAGACCGAGGCGATCGAAACTGTCTCCGAGCTGATCGCCGGCAAAACGAATTTCGATGCCGAATCACCGCGCGTCGAAGATTTGAAAACATGGTTGCACGCCCACGGCGCGCCTGCTCCGGGCGCACTGCCGGCAAAATTGCAACCGCTGGCTTCGCTCGGCTGCAAAACGGTCTGGTGGAATGACCGGGAAATTTCCGTCGTTTGTTTTCATCTGCCCGACGGCGGCCTCGTGCATCTCGTGACGATCGACCGCACCGGTCTTGCGGGTGCGCCGCCGCTTTACAAACCGAAGTTTGCGCAGCGCGGCGAATGGGCGACCGTGAGCTGGAGCGAAGATAAAATCGCCGTGATGGTCTTCACGCAAAACTCCCCCGACACCTTGCGTGCGTTGCTCGCCGCGCTGAAACAGAACACTTTTTGGGCTGCAATTTTTCCAGCATGCCGTCAGCTTGATCGAAGCTGACTGCCATGCTTTCACCCGGTGAAAAACATCACGCCATTGCGCACGAACACGGCTGCACCGCCGTTTGATTTTGACGCGGAATATCTGATGGACGCGCCGCGCGAAACTAAAAAAGCAAGGGGCAGCCGCTGGCACGAGATTTACGATGCGACCGGCGCGCCGCGCGCCTGCTATGCGCCGCTGCTGGAGTATTTGAAAAAATTGCGACCGGCGGAGCTGCGGCTGCTCGACGAGCGGATGGAGGCGACGCTGCGCGAGATGGGTGTGTCGTTCGCGCACGATTCGCAACAGCAGTGGATATGCGATTTGCTGCCGCACATTTTCGACGCGGACGAATGGAACACGATCAGCGCCGGCGTGCAGCAGCGGACCCGTGCGTTCGAATTGTTTTTGCAGGATGTTTACACCACGCGCAAAATTCTTCGCAGCGGCACGGTGCCGATCCAGCCGATTCTCGGCAGCCCGTTTTATCAAAATGCGCTTACCGGCCTGTCGCGTCCGGGCGGCGCGTTTTTGCACCTGACGGGCACTTGTTTGACACGCGATGGCACCGGCCGGTTGATGGTGAAGCATCATTATTTCAGCCGCGCGTCGGGTCTTGCTTACATGATGCAAAACCGCCGCGCGCTCGCCCGCGTGATCCCCGAGCTGTTTCAAAACAACGCCGTGCGCTCCGTCGCCGAGGCGCCGCTCGCGATCATCGAGATGCTCCGCGGCACCGCGAACAAAAAAAACGACGAGCCATCGGTCGTGCTGCTCTCGCCCGGCGTGGAGAGTCCGGTTTATTCGGCACACAGCTTTCTCGCACGGCGCATGGGCATCCCGCTCGTGCAAGGCGGCGATCTGCTCGTGCTCGACGATTCGGTTTTTCTCAAAACGATCGACGGCTTGAAAAAAGTGGACGTGATTTACAATCGCATGCCCGACTCGTGGCTCGATCAACTCGTGTTGCGCCGCGATTCCCGCGTCGGCGTGCCGGGGCTCGTCCACTGCCTGCGCAAAGGCACGGTCGCGCTCGTCAATGGCATCGGCAGCGAACTCGCGGACGATCGCAGCCTGCTTTGTTTCGCATCGCAGATCATCCGCTTTTATCTCGGCGAAGAGCCCATTTTACCGACGGTGCCGACGTATTGGCTCGGCGACATCGACCAGCTCGAGATGGTTCTGGAAAAGCCGGACGCGTATTGCATCCGGCGCATTTTTAGCAACGATCTCGCCGGCAGCGATGTGACGGATCTCGCACTCGTGCGCAAACAGGCGAGCCGTTTCATCGCGCAGCCCGCCGGCCTCGGCGCGCTCAGCGTCCGCGCGCAAAATGCAAAAGACCTCGAGCTCGCGCAGGATCACATCGTGTTCGGATTGCGCAGCGGCGAATCGTTCGACGTGATTCCCGGAGCGTTAACGCGCGTTTTTTTAAGCCATAAGCCCGGCGCCGCGTGGATTAGCAAGGACACCTGGGTGCTCGGCGAAAATCCCGACCCGCCGCTCCGCTCCGTGCGCAGCACGACCGAGCTGCACGTTGCTTCGCGGCAGGTCACGAGTCGCGTCGCCGATTCATTTTACTGGCTCGGGCGTTATCTCGAGCGCGCATATCATCAGGCGTATTTGATCCAGGTCATCGAGACACTCGAGACCGAGGAGCTTAATTCCGCCGAGCGCAAACTTTACAGGCCGATGTGGAATCGCCTGCTGCCGCCGCTCGAAAAAAGCGCGGGCGAAAGCCGGCGCAGCATCACGAACCGGCTCGACCGTTACCGGCTCGTGCTGCTGCCGGAGCCGGGCACGGTCGTGTCGACATTCGCGCGCGCGATCACGAACGCCGAGTCGCTGCAGGAATGTTTGAGCCCGGAAGCATGGGCGACGCTCTCGAATCTCCACTCGCGATTTCAGCGCACACGTTACAAGGAGAAAATCAGCGACGACGAATGCGCGCGCATCGCGCGGCGGCTCAGCGACACGGTCACGCGGCTCATCCCGCAATTCTTCGCCGTCGCCGCAAACACGATGCTCGCAGACGACGGCTGGCGCTTTTGCGAGATCGGCCAGATGCTCGAACGCGCGGTCATCACGACGAACTCGGTGCTTTCGATCAGCAAAAGTTTCACACAAGCCAGCGAGATCGAGCTCTCCGCTTTTCTGCGTCTGCTCGGCACGCGCGACGCATTCCGCCGCGTTTATCAAATGCGCGCCGAGCCGGTGGCGATGCTCGAGTTTCTCTGGCAAAATGAACACGCGCCGCGATCGGTGATGCGCTGCCTGATGCGCTGCTCCGCGCTTCTTCGCGAAAGCACGAGCGAGAGGACTGCGGGCACGCATTTCGCGCTCAATGCGATCAACGAGCTCATGCACAGAATTCGGCGTGTGAACTGGAAGGCGTTTCTGGCCGAATCCGCCGACGAGACACCGGTCGCGCAAAACGCGCCGGAGCCGGCCGAAAAAAATGGCGTGGCATCCGTGGTCGGCGAACTACTCGTCGGCACGATGAGTATCCACAACGCGATCTCCGACGCATTTCTCAGCCACCAAACATCGATCGCGCAAGCGGTGCAGCCGGAGTTGAAAGGCATTTAGCGAAGCTCGCCATTGCAGGTGCAATTGCGGGTGCTTTCGTGTAAAGAGCTTCGGCTCATTGCGCCGCGATGGAATTCGAAATCACCCACACAACGCATTACCGCTACGGAAATCCGGCGGCGGAAGCTTACGGCGAGGCGCGCCTGACGCCGCCGAATTTGCCGACGCAAACTGTTGTCAAACATTTGGTGACCATCGATCCGAAGACGAACACGTCGCGCTACACCGATCATTACGGCAATGTCGTCGACTTTTTTTCGCTGCCGTATCGGCATCAAAAACTCGTCCTCAAGAACGAGCTAGTCGTGCAAACGCACAAAACCCCATTGCCGGAAAAAAGCCTGGAGCTGACGGTTGGCGAGGCGCGGCAGATTTTTACCTCGGCGTTAACGGACATTTTTGACTACCTCCAGCACACCGACATTGTCGAAGTCGGCAATGATCCGCTGCAATGGGCGCGCAAATATTTGCCTGCGAAAGCCGTGCTCGGCGAAGCGCTGCCCCGGTTGAACGAAGCGATCCACGACAGCTTCGATTACACCAAGGGCGCGACCGACAGCTCCACGCCGCTTTCCGCAATTTGGAAACACCGCAAGGGCGTTTGCCAGGATTTCGCGCATGTCGCGCTGAGCATTCTGCGCACGGCCGGACTGCCCGCGCGTTACGTCTGCGGCTACATCGAGACCGATCCGCCGCGCAATGGCGACGCGGCGCTCAAAGGCGCGGTCGCGACGCACGCGTGGATCGAAGTGCTCGTGCCCGGCATGGTCTGGGTCGCGCTCGATCCGACGAACCGGCAGTGGGTCAATGAGCGTTACGTCACCGTCTCGTTCGGTCGCGATTCACGCGACGCGACGCCGCTGCGCGGGACTTTCAAAGGTTCGGGCGGACAAAAGATGGACGTAAAAGTCGTGATGAAAAGGCGGGCGGAAAAAAAATGAAAATCGAAGTCCGCTACTGCACGAATTACCACTACGAGAGCATCGTCAGCTTTTCGCCACATGTTTTTCGGTTGTTCCCGATTCAGGATTACTTCGTCTCGGCGGAAAAAATCGTCTTCACTACAAATGAAGACGCATCAGTGCAGTATCGGCGCGATATTTTCGACAATCCGATCGCGTGTTGTTTTTACCCGGATCACGGACAGGACTTGCATGCCGAACTCACAATGACGTTGCGGCTGCGCGAGAAAAATGCGTTTCAATTTTTGCTCGCAACGCATGCGCTGGATTTTCCGTTTTCCTACAAACCCGCTGAGCGCCACGTGCTCTCGCCGTATCTCGACAACGCGGCACGCATCGAATTGCCGTTTTGGAAATCGCAGCCGAAGCCGACGCTCGACGCGCTGCTCGATTTGAATGAGGCCATTTACAAAAACATTCGTTACGAACGTCGCGAGGAAGGCGCGCCCCGCTCGTCCGCAGAAACGCTCGCGCTTGGCGTCGCTGCCTGTCGCGACTTCGCGGTTTTGCTCGCCGAGACGCTGCGCGGCGAAGGCGTCGCGGCGCGGCTCGCGAGCGGTTATTTGTGCGAATTTGACGAAGCGGAAAAACGCGCGGAAGGCGCGCTGCACGCGTGGGTCGAAGTATTCCTGCCCGGCGCGGGCTGGGTCGGCATCGATCCGACGAACGGCATTTTTTGCAATCACAACCACATTACTGCCGCAGTCGGACTCACGCCCGACGACATCGCGCCGGTGAGCGGAAGCTACTTCAACAAGACACGCGTCGAATCGAAAATGACGGCGCATCTCGAATTAATCCAATGCGACGAGTGACGAACAATTCGGTTGCGACTGCGGCGAAAAAAGCGTCGGCGACTTTGCGCAAACACGGTGTTAAACTCACGCTGGGCGGCGAACCGAGCTATGTTCCGGCCGATTGCTCCGCCGCGGAATGGAGCATCACGGCGGTCGGCCCGACGAAACTGAATCACGCATATGCATTCGCCGATGCGCTGATCGCTCGCGCGCTGCCTGGTGCGGTTGCGTTTTTTTCTCCGGGCAAAGCGTATCCGGGCGAAGTCAATCCACGGTGGGCGCTGCATCTTTTGTGGAATCGCGACGGCTCGCCGCTGCTCTCCGCGCAAAGCGCCGCGCCGAAATCGATCGCGAATTTAAAGCGAGAGCTGGTTCGCGCGCTGAAGGTGCGCGACTGCTGGATCCGCGCACGCGATCTCGCGCAGCCGAAGCGGGAGATTTGGGTTTTGCCGCTCGATCACGATGGCACGCGCTGGCGCAGCGAGAAATGGCCGCTCGGGAAAAGCATCGATTTGATCAACGCGGAAGGTTCGGCCGGTTTGCGTCTGCCGCTGAATTTGCTGCCGGAAACTGCGCTGAAACGTGCGTTAACGCTGGAAAAAAAAGGCGACAAACTGCACGTATTTTTTCCGCCACTGCTGCAAAACGGATTCCGCGCGCTGTTGCGCTTTTTTAACGCAGCGGATGGTGTGCGTTTTGAAGGTTATGTGCCCGGCGATGATGGAAATCTCTGGTCGAAGCTCTCAATCACGCCCGATCCCGGCGTGCTCGAGATCAATCTCCCGGCCTGCGGCGATGCGCACGAATATGCCTGCTGGATGCAGACGCTGGAGGAATCCGCGACCGCCGCCGGCCTGCGGTCTTACAAGCAGCGCGGTGACGAAACGATCGGCACCGGCGGCGGTAATCACGTTCTGTTCGGAGGACCGAGCCTGGACGAAAACGCCTTCTTCACGCATCCGGGCTGGGTCACCGCGATCCTGCGCTACTGGCAACGGCACCCCTCTTTATCCTACCTTTTTACTGGAGATTACGTCGGCCCTTCCTCGCAGGCGCCGCGGCCCGACGAATCGGCGCGTCCTCTTTACGATCTCGAGATGGCGTATCGCTTCCTGGAAAGCCAGCCGGCAGGCGTCGACCAGCGGCATCTCATCAGCGAAACGCTTCGGCACCTGCACACCGACGGCTCGGGCAACACGCACCGCAGCGAGATCTCGTTCGACAAATTTTGGAACGCGAGCTGGGAGGGCGGTTGCCGCGGGCTGATCGAATTTCGCGCCGTCGAGGCGATGCCGCGCGCGTCCTGGATGTCCGCCGTCGCCGCACTCTGGCAGGCGCTCGCGGCGATGTTGTTTGAGAAAAATGTCGCGCAGCCGCTCGTCGAGCACGGCAGCCGGCTTCACGATTTCTTTTTCCTGCCGACCTTGTTATGGAGCGATTTCGAGGAAGTGCTGCGCGATTTGAGCCGCGACGGTTTTGCGCTGGACGCGGAGATTTTCCGCGAGATCTGGGACTGGCGTTTTCCGCAAATGCTCGCATACGAAAACAAAAGCGCGCAACTCATCGTCCGCCGCGCGCTGGAAGGCTGGCCGCTGCTTTGCGAGACGCCGCTCGAAGGCGGAACGACGAGCCGCTTCGTCGATACGTCAATGGAACGTCTCGAATTTCTCGCCAACAAAAAATTCGCGCAGGCGCACCGCGTCTTCGTGCACGGACGCGAGCTGCCGCTGGAAAAAATCACGCGCACGCAATTTGGCGCGGGCCTTCGTTACCGTCGCACCGCGCTTTATCCGTCACTGCATCCCGGCATCGCGCCGCACATGCCGCTGCGGCTGGAAATTACCAGCGTTAAACAGTCGTGGCGCTATCAGCTCGAGCAGGATCGCCGCATGTTTCAGCCGGGCGACCAAACCGCGCCGCGCGGCGCCGCGTGCAAAAAGCTGAAGCCCGAACTGCTGACCTACGACCTCCGGATCGAGTAAATGGGCAGTGAGGGGATCGAACCCCCGACCAACACGGTGTAAACGTGCCGCTCTACCGCTGAGCTAACTGCCCGCGTGCGGAAAAACTATCGCGCAAGTTTATTGCGCGGCCACTATTTCTTTTCGTCCGGCTTCTTGTCGGCGTCTTTTTTCTCGTCGCCTTTTTTAATGCCGAGCAACTCGATATCGAAAAGCAGCACCGAGTTCGGCCCGATCTCCGGCGGCGCTTGTTCGCCGTAGGCGAGATTGGCCGGGATCGCCAGCTCCCATTTCGAGCCGACCGGCATCAACTGGAGCGCTTCCGTCCAGCCGGGGATCACCCCATTGACCGGGAACTCCGCCGGCTCATTGCGCTTGTATGAACTGTCGAACTCCTTGCCGTCGATCGTCCGGCCAGCGTAATTCGTCGAGACCGTATCGGTCGCCTTCGGCTTGTCGCCTTTGCCTTCCTTGACCACTTTGTATTGCAATCCGCTGGGCGTCGTTTTCCAGCCTTCCTTCTTCTTGTTGTCCGCGAGATAGGCTTCGCCGGCCGATTTGTTTTTCGTCGCGAGCTCCTGCTGCTTCGCCTGCATCTTGCCGCGCATGTCTTCGGAAAATGCCTTCATTGTTGCTTCCATGTCGTCATCGGTCAGCTTCGGCTTCGCGCCGTTGAGCGCATCTTTGATGCCGCTCACGAGCATGTCGGGATTCACATCCACACCCTGGCGCTTGAAATTGCTGCCGATGTTCATGCCGATCGAGTAACTGACCTTGTCTTTCTGCTCCTTCGGCGTGTCGTCGGCATGCAGGGAGAGAACGGTGAATGAGGCCGCGAGCGCGACCGGGAGAATGTTTTTCATAAATGTGGAAGCGCGGTTGTAGGCGAAAGGTTCGCGCACCGCAAACACCATTTCAAAGATGCCGCAGCCGCGCCCGGTTTTTCGATCTTCAGCGTCGGCGCGTATTTAGTGATCACCGCCACGGTCTGGGCGGTGCGGTTTTGGACTTGTTGGTAGAACTCCATGGTTCGGTTTTTCTCCTTTGCTAATGTGTTTTGTTGTTTTGTTTCTCTGCGATCCGGGCCATGCGACCCGGAAAATGGCTTCGTCTCATCCGGCAGTCATTGCCGGAAGGCAAAAAGGCGTTGCACAGGCATGAAAAGCGGTTGCACCGGGGCAAAAAGCCGCTGCAAAGGCGCAAGGAGCCATTGCACGAGCGCGAGCAGCCGTTGCACGGGTCCGCGGAGACGCTGCAGAGCTGCGGGGAGCCGTTGCACTGGTGCAAAGAGCCGCTGCACACCCCGAGCAGCCGCTGACGCTGTATAAAAAGTGACAGACAGGGGAATTGCGCAGACAGACGCGTGCCGAAATGGAGTTTCGGCACGAGGAAATATCCAAGGAATCGAACCAGCGCTGTGCGCTCGCATTTCTGAAATGTGCGGGGGCGTTTCAGCGGTGCGCGCCGGCGTTCCCGGATCGTCACGGGGAATTTCGGCGGTGTTCCCGCCGATTGCGGGCTTGCGTGCCGTCCTGGCGGTGGCGGAATCGGCGGATCGATAACGCGCACGGTGCGCGATACGATGGATTCGCGCGCTACTTTTTCGCCTCGGCGACGGCTTTGAGGTTTGCAAGGCCTTTCTCGAAGTCGGGGCCGATGATTTTGTCGCAGTTCACGAAGATGCCGATGGCCTTGGTGAGAAAGTTTGTGGGACCGAACATGCTCCAGATGACGGTGGTGTGGTCGTCCTCGGGGATAAAGTTGAACTCGGTGATGTTGGTGCCGGGGATGGGCTTGAGGAACTCGAGGCGGAAGCGCACCAGCTCGTTTGGCTGGCTGTCGATGATGGTGTTGCGGCCTGCGCCGACTTTGCTGTTGCCGGACCACTCGTAGCTCGCGCCGACGCCTGCGGGCGGGCCGGAGTAGGTCATCGTGGCGTTCGGGTCGACCTTCTGCCACGGCGACCATGCCTCCCAATTGCGCAGCACATTGACCTGCGGAAAAATGACGGCGGGCGGCGCGGCGATGGTGATGGTGCGCGAGACGTGGAACTGGTTCGGGCGCGTCAGCACCACGACGACGAAGGCCGCGATGACGACGAGCAGGAAGAGGAGGATTTTCCGCAGGAGTCGCATTTAGCGGAGGAAGAAAACGAACAGCGCGATGCCGAGCAGGATGCGGTAGATCGCAAACGGAGCGAAGCCGTGTTTGCGGACCCATTGCATGAACCACGCGATGACTGCGAAGGCGACGAGGAAGGAGACGATGAAGCCAATGCCGATAACGATCCAGCCATGGTGATTGACGGTGACCGGCGCGATGCTGGCGGCGTTGTGGTGGTGCGGCATCACGGTTTTGAGCAGGTCGAATCCGGTTGCGACGATCATCGTCGGGATCGAGAGGAAAAAGGAAAACTCCAGCGCCGACGCGCGCGACATTCCCGCGAGTTCGCCAGCGGCGATGGTGGACATCGAGCGGGATGTGCCGGGGAAAACCGCGGACAAAATCTGGCACGCGCCGATCCAGATTGCGTGCGGCATTTTCATTTCCTCCATGTGCTGGATGCGCGGGTTTTTGCAGAGCCCATCGACAAGCCACATGACGATGCCGCCGATGAGGAGCGCGCACGCCATGACGAAAATACTCTCGAGGTTTTCGCCGATTTTCTTTTTCAGCAGGAACGCCGGGATGGCGGTGACGACAAACGCGATGAGCGTGAGTGTGAGCGGATGGGTGAGCGCGGTGCGGTCGCCGCGTTCGCCGCGCGGGAAGGTCGAGAGGAATTTCGCGATGCGGTCGCGGAAGAAAAGCGGCACGGCGAGAATCGCGCCGAGCTGGATGACGATGGAATACATCTTCCAGAAACCATCGTGCAGATCGATCTTCAGCAGCGCCTCGCAGATGCGCAGGTGCGCCGTCGAGCTGACGGGCAGAAACTCAGTGACGCCCTCGACAATGCCGAGGAGCAACGACAGGACGTAGTCGTGCAAGATTTACGGGATGTGGAAAAATTAGATCGCCGATTCGCCGCGCTCTTCGGTGCGGATGCGCACAGAATCCTCGATCGGCAGGACGAAGACTTTGCCGTCGCCGATCTTGCCGGTCTTCGCGGATTGCACGATGACGTCGACGGCCTTTTGCACGCGGTCGTCTGCGAGCACGATCTCGAATTTCACCTTCGGCAAAAAGTCGACGGTGTATTCGCTGCCGCGATAAATCTCGGTGTGCCCTTTTTGACGGCCGAAGCCTTTGACTTCGCTGACGGTCATGCCTTCGACGCCAATTTCAGCCAGCGCTTCTTTGACGTCTTCCATTTTGAACGGCTTAATGATCGCCTCGATTTTTTTCATAATGCACGGATGCTGCCGAGGCGCGGGCGGATTGGCAAGAGTGATTCCCAAATTCTTGTTCGCGTGTGCGCTGCCGATGCGGAATAATCCGGAATGCCGAAGCTGGCCACATGGATTCGCGAATGCGACGAGGCGCACTTTGCGCGCTTCTTTGAGAAATGCGCGGGTTTGCAGGTTTTTAACGCGCGTCAACACGTGGACTTCGATCCGGCGCAAGCGGACGGGCTGCTGCTTTCCGGCGGGCCGGACATTTCGCGCGAGTTTTTAAAACAGGATGTGCGCGATCCGTCGCTGATCGAGGAGCCGGAGCCGGCGCGCGATGCGTGGGAATTCGCCGCAGTGCGCGCAGCGCTCGATGCGGGCAAGCCGCTGCTCGCGATTTGCAAAGGCCATCAAGTGCTCAACGTCGCGCTCGGCGGAACGCTCTACCTCGACATTCGCGGACACAACGCGCCCGAGCTGAAAATGCAAAACGTGCAGCCGCTGCGCCACGCCGCGAGCGCGAAGCATCGTTTCGAGCTCGTGAACAGCTCGCACCATCAGGCGATCGATCGTCCCGCCGACGGCTTCGAAATCGAGGCATGGTGCGCGACGGATGACATCATCGAGCAGGTGCGGCTGCGAAATTATCCATGGTGCATCGGCGTCCAATTTCATCCGGAACGCGATATGTCCTACGCGACACTTTTTGAAGATTTCCTGGAGCAACTAAGAAAATGATGAATGAAGAATGCAGAATGAAGAATGTGGTAACGCGCCGCGCGCGTCGTTCAGCAATTCTGCATTCATCATTCTGAATTCTCCTTCCGAATGATCCACGCCAACGCACCATTCACACCTGAGCCGGTCGAGCTCGACCTGACGATCCGCTGCGGGCTCGAGTTCGTTTACGAAACCGCCGCGCCCACGCCGATCTTTCTCGCGATCACGCCGCGGCTCGACACGACGCAATACATCGAAAAAGAGCAGCTCGTTTTCGATCCGCGCCTTTCGTCGGTCGAATACGAGGACATGCACGGAAACATCGTGCACCGCGTCAACCTGCCGCAAGGCCGCACAATGATCCGTCACGATGTATTCGTTTCCGTGCCGTCGATTCACGAGAACAAAGGCGCGACCGGCCAGCCGGTGCCGGTGCACGAATTGCCTGCGAACCTGCTCCGCTACACGCTTCCGAGCCGCTACTGCGATTCCGACAAGCTGCTCGATTTCGCGTTTCAACAATTCGGCAACATCGAGAACGGCTTCCCGCGCGTGCAGGCGATCTGTGATTGGGTTCACAAGAACGTCGAATATCGCTTCGGCTCCGGCGACCCGACGCGCACCGCATCGGAAACCATCGCGCAGCGCTTCGGCGTCTGCCGCGACTTCGCGCACGCGGCGATCGCGCTTTGCAGGACGTTTAACATTCCAGCACGCTACGTGACCGGTTACGTGCCGGACGTCGGCTACCAGGATCCCGGCACGCCGATGGATTTCCACGCTTACATGCAGGTCTACATCGGCCACCGCTGGCACACGTTCGATGCGCGCTTCAACGTCCCGCGCATCGGCCGCATCAAAATCGCGTGCGGACTCGACGCGGTGGACGGCGCGTTTGCGACGGTTTACGGCGCGGCGCAGCTCGCGCTGTTCAATGTCTGGGCGTATCAAGTCGACCCGCGCGAAGTCGATCTCGGCGATCCGATCGACATCTCGAAGCGGCTCGACGGCACATGCGAAGTGCGTTTTCCGCAGCGTTAAACCCGACACGTCTCTCCCGCGTTTAACACGCGGCATCTGTTTCGCTTCTTTTTTCTTGCGCAACCGGTGGCATTCAGCGCGATTCAATCTTTCATGAAAACGCTCGCCGCATTTTTTTTCGCGTCTCTCGTTTGCACTTCCGCAATGCGCGCCGCGGATGGGCCGAACGATTTCGACAACACCTCGCGCTTCATTTTTTACGCCGTGCTGCAAGGACTCTATGAGGACGGCGTGTCGAACGAAGACATCGCGCAAATCCTGATGAGAAAAGAAAAGCAGAGCTATTTTCATTTCATCTACGCATGCCCGATTTGCACCGCCACCATCTGGGCGCTCGAGACGTATCGCGCGCGGCCGGCGCATTTTTATGGATTGAAATCCGCCGCATCCACCTTCGGGCACGGTCTGCCTGCCGACATGCGCGAGCAGCTTTACAGCGACGATCCGCACCAGCGCCTCATCGCGATCAACAGCCTCGTCCGCTCCTGGGTCGCTCGCCGCATCGACGCGATGAACTTCTCCGAGCAGGAGCGCACCGTCTTGCTCGACCAGATCGAGCAGAAGCGAAAGGACGGCATGCGTGCGCTGGAGAGTTTCCGAAAGCACGAGCACGGAAAAGATTTCGGTGTCGAGCAGGCCGCGCCCGCTTACGTCGATCTCGAGGAATGCGCCGTCTGCAATGGCGCAGTCGGCAAGCTCATGAAAATGCCCGAACCCAAATAGCGCGCTATTTCAGCCGCGCATCGCCTGCGAGCTCGTTGAGATACTTCTCCAGATTCGTGTAGCCGTCGTGGTTGTAATCGCCGCGCGCCACGTTCGGATCGAGCGTGCTCAAACCGTGCGCGCGTTTCCACGCATCGGGAATGCCGTCCTTCGCGCTGCCCGCCGGAAGCGCACCGCTTTTGATTTCGCCAAAACCGCCCATCTCCGCGGGATCATTGATCGTCGAGCCCTGCCTGCCGAGCGACGTGAGATCCGCGATGAGTCGCGCGTCCACGGCATCGCGCCGCAGCGAACAGCCCGCACCGGCGACGACCTTCCGGTAAGCCGCCTCCGCGCTGTCGAGCTTCACCGGCACCGGCGGCGCGATCGTATCCTCGCCCACCAGCGTCGGCGCATTTTCGCCAGTCCCGAAATCCTCCGGCGTCGCAAGCTTCCCGTTCAGGGTGCCGTCGCGATTCATGTCGATGAAGTTCGCCTTTTGAAAAAGATGATCGGTCGGCTTGAACTCCCCCGCGAAATGCGCGCTCGAGCTCGGCCCCTCGATGAAATAGTTCCCCACCAGCTCCGCCGCATGGTCGCCGCCCGAGTGCCCGCCGACGTAACCGCACACGCCCCAGTTGTAAACCACATTGTTCACATACTGCACGATGCCCTTCGACTTCGGGTTGCGGCTCTGGTTGCTGATCCAGAGGTTGTGCGAAAAGGTCACGTTGTCGCTCTCGCACAGGCAGCCGAACCGCTGCGGCGCGATCCCGGGACCAACGATGCAGTTTTGAAACGTAATGTCGTGCGACCGGCTGAACCCGATGCAATCCCAGCGCCCGAACTCGATCGAGACATGATCGAAAATCATGTTCTCCGCGTCGCCCACGCCCACCGCGTATTTGTGCTCCTGCTTCGGCGTCAGCCCCTGCCGGAACCGGACGAAGCGCACGATCACATTGTGCGCCTTGGAAAAGGAAACCTCGTAGTTTTTCGTCGCGACGCCATCACCCGGCGCGCTCTGGCCGAGAATGCTCAGGTCGCTCGCCACCGACACCGCGCTCTTGAGCTCGATGTAGCCGCCGACATCGAACACGACCGTGCGCCGCCCCTTGCTCACCGCATCGCGAAACGACCCCGGCCCGCTGTCATCGAGATTCGTCACATGGTAAACCTCGCCCCCGCGTCCGCCCGTCGCCAGCGCCCCAAACCCCTCCGCCGACGGAAACGCAAGCTGCGCCGCCGAAGCACCGAAGGAAAAACCCGCGACCACCACCGTGAAGACCGCGAACGCGCGACAGAAAAAGCGGGGGACTGCTCTCATGAGAAACACAACACCACGATCGCCGCGAAAGTGCGAACTCTTCTGTCCGGCACGATTTGCAACAGGCCGAACAGGGTATCGAGGATCAATGGAAAAAATCCAACTTAGCTCACCATCTCACTTGCAATCTTCCATACGGATTAGGCGTTACGATCATTTGGAATTGGGGTCAACGGAGTCAAGACGCTGCATATAGGAAACCGGCGCGGTTCCGGGTGGTGCGTGTTGAGCGACTGTGCGCTCAAGAGTAGCCTTCGCTGGAGCGGATAGCTCATCTGGAGCGGAGACAACTAACTTGCCGTTGGTGAGTGAATCCACTCGCACCTCTGCCAACTCTGGATGCTTGTGAATGACAGCCTGCAAGTCAGCTGCCTGCTGACGAGCGCGCTGTAAGTCGGGCGGCGGAAACAAGAGCACGACAGCTAGCCAGAAAACCCCGAAGATAAACGCGGCAAGCACCGCTACACGAACAAGCCTGTATGGGCGTCCGTCGTCAGTTGCAACTGTCGTAATGGCCTTATTCATTCGAGACGCCTAACTCTGAATTCGGCGAAAGGCTGATTAACGGTGGATTTCGCATATACCGGAATGGGTAGCGTTTGCATGGCTCGTTTTCGGCTAAATCGGCGGCAATTTCGCCTCGACGGGTGCGGGATGGCAAGGGAGGAGTGGGTTTGATGCGGTTTTGCAGGGATACGACGTGGCGTTGCAGGGATACTCCGTCGCATTGCATCGATACAATGAAGCGTTGCATGGATACAATGTGACGCTGCATCGATACATTGAAGCGTTGCATCGATACATTGAGGCATTGCATGGATACAATACGACGTTGCATCGATACAATGGAGCATTGCAGGGATACAACGTGACGCTGCATCGATACAATGAAGCATTGCATGGATACAACGCGGCATTTCCTAAAGGAGATGCCGCATTTCCTTTAGGAAATGCGACGTTTTCTGGAGGAAATGCGGCGCGGCGGAATCGACACACACCCCGTCGGCGGTCATAGACCGCCGCTACCGGAAGAGCTGCCGACTTCGCGTGCGGTTCGGAACCGATGTGCAATGTAATTCAGCGCGCCATCTCCCGCACGTGGGCGACCGAGGCGCTGGCTAGCGTGTGCAGGTTGTAGCCGCCTTCCAGCACGGAGACGATGCGGCCCTGCGCGTGTTTTTCGGCAATGCTGAGGACGAGTTTCGTCAGGTCGGCGAAGTCTTCATCGGTGAGCCGGAATCCTCCGAGCGGATCGTGCGCATGCGAGTCGAACCCGGCGGAGATCAGCACGAGCCCGGGCCGGAACGCGTCGGCGGCGGGCAGCAGTTCGTTTTCAAATGCGGCGAAAATCTCAGAGCGACCGGAGCCGGCGGGCAGCGGGCAATTGAGCGTCGCGCCTTTGCCCGCGCCGGTGCCGGTTTCGCTGCGTGCGCCGGTGCCGGGATACCACGGCGCTTGATGCGTGCTGAAAAAGAACACGCTGGCGTCGTCGTAAAAAATGTCCTGCGTGCCGTTGCCGTGGTGCACGTCCCAATCGACGATGAG
>Ga0070741_10001679_pt1 | contig 64853 bp, 48 predicted proteins | sample Coa_R1_4_FD_66440 | JGI IMG/M metagenome (GOLD analysis project Ga0070741, IMG submission 66440) | Surface soil microbial communities from Centralia Pennsylvania, which are recovering from an underground coalmine fire - Coalmine... | ecosystem: Environmental > Terrestrial > Soil > Unclassified ...
CCCTGCCCGACAATGCAACTTGCCAGCGAAGGAGAACCCGCTATGACCGGCACCAGATCATCATTTTTCAGAATCAACTACCTGACCGTGGCCGTCCTGACGCTCGGTCTGATCATCGGCCCGGGTCTGCCGCCACTGACTGCCTCGGGCCGGACCGGCAACCTGCCTCTCATAAAGTCGCGCCGCGTCTCCGCGACTGCCTCGATGCCGGCCGCCAGCGGCAAGTCACAGCCGGCTGACTCGGCAGCGCGGGCCAGAGTGATAGAGAATTACGGCAGACTGCCGCTCAGCTTTGAACCCAATCAGGGGCAGGCCGATCAGTCCGTCAAATTCCTGGCGCGCGGCCACGGCTACACACTCGGGCTGACGGCCGGCGAAGCCGTGCTGCGATTGCGGAGTGCGGAGTGCGGAATGCGGAATGAAAAGACCCCCATTCCTGGGCATCGGTCTCGCGCGCCGCACTCCGCACCCCGCACTCCGCACTCGGCAGTGCTGCGTCTGAAGCTGGTGGGCGCCAATACGGCGCCGCAGGTCGAGGGGCGGGAGCAGCTTGGGGGCAGGGTCAATTATCTGACGGGCAATGACCGCTCGCGGTGGCACACCGACATCCCGACCTGGCGCGAGGTGCGTTACAGCGAGGTCTGGCCCGGCATTGACATGGTCTGGTACGGCCGGCAGCGCCAGCTTGAGTACGACTTCATCGTCGGGCCGGGCGCCGACCCGCGGCAGGTCAGGCTGGCTTTTGAAGGCGCGGACAGACTGCGGCTTGACGGCGAGGGCAATCTGGTCGTGAGGACGAAGGCCGGCGAGGTCACTCAGCACGCGCCGGTGATCTATCAGGAGGGCGAGCAGGGGCGCCAGACCGTCACCGGGAAGTACGTACTCAAGGGCCGGCGCGAAGTCGGCTTCGCAATCGGGGCTTACGACGCGAGCCGGCCGCTCGTCATTGACCCGCAGCTTGTTTACTCATCTTATGTGGGCGGCACCGGAGTAGACTTTGCCACCGGTGTCGCAGTGGATGGCCAGGGGCAGGCCTACGTCACCGGGCAAACCGACCCTCTGACGGTCGTCGGCGGGGTTGCCACCGGGCAGGCCTTCCCCTATGACAATTCCATCCCGGCGGAACTCAACGTCCATTCGACTGACGACGTTTTCGTCACGAAGCTGAATGCCGCCGGCACGGGCACGATCTACTCCACGATTATCAGTGACAGCGACTTCGTGGCCGTGGCCAATGGCATTGCGGTGACCAGTGACGGCAAGGCCTGTATTACCGGGAGCACCGAGGCCACTAACAGCATTGGAGATGGCGGAGTTAATTTTTACCCCGTCACCGCCAACGCGTACCAGGGAGACGGAAGCTGGTTTCTGTGCGGTCGCGGGTTCTGCCGTAGTCGGGACGCTTTCGTCACGGTCCTGAATGAGAAGGGGAATGACCTCTTCTATTCGACTTTCTTCGGCGGCTCGGCCTTTACTGAGGAGAATGCCCTTGACGAAGGTCTGGCGATCGCGACGGACTCTGCCAACAGGGTCTACATCACCGGCCGGACCAGATCGAACAACCTGCCGACGAAGAACGCCTTTTCAAAGCAGCCCTTCGGCGGGACGGATGCCTTCATCGCCGTCTTTGACCCGGCAGCCCCGGACGGCCTTGACACGCTGCTCTATGCCAGCTATCTGGGCGGCAGCGGCGACGACGACGGCCGCGGCATTGCCACAGACAGGTCAGGCAACGCCTACGTCGTCGGCAGCACCGGCTCAGACGACCTGAAGGCGAAAAGCCCGGCGGGCCAGTCGCTGCCGCCATTGCAGGCGGGCTTCCAGGGCGGTTCGACCGACGGCTTTGTCGCCAAAATCGACACGGGATCGAGCGGCGAGTCATCGCTGACTTACCTGACTTACTTCGGCGGCAACGTCAGCGACCGGGTCGAGGCCGTCGCGGTTGATGCCGACGAGCGCGCCTACATCACCGGCGCGAGCAACTCTTCACCCCAGTCGTTCCCGCTGCGCAACGCCTTCGACTCGACGCAGACCAACGGCGAGGCCTTCGTCGCGAAGCTCAACGCTGACGGCACGGCCCTCTTCTATTCGAGCTTCCTCGGCGGGGATAACAGCAACAGGGAGACAGACGGCGAAGAGGGCCTCGGGATTGCGATTGACGCGGCGGGCAATGCTTACGTCACGGGCCGGGCGACCTCCGGCGCGAGCTTCCCGACGGGGGCCGTGGCCCCGCCCTTCCCGCCGAACCTGCAGGGCACATCCTTCCTCGCCAAAATCGAGGCGAGCGTCTCCAGCACTACCGTGCCGAAGCTGCTCTATGCGACGACCTTCGGCGGGACCGGGACCATATCGCAATCGGTTGCGCTTGATCCAAAAGGCAACGTCTATCTGGCCGGCTCGACGAACGGCAACCTGCCGACGACGCCGGGTGCTTTCCAGACCACCTTCAATGGCAGCGCCACTGACGGCTTTGTGGCGAAGATCGGCTCGACCTTCCCGGACACCATCGGCGTCTTCCGGCCTTCGACCAGGCAGTTCCTGCTCCGCAATTCCAACACCACGGGCAATGCCGACCTGACGAGCAACTTCGGCCTCTCAGGTGACCTGCCCGTCACGGGCGACTGGGATGGCGATGGTCATGATGATGTCGGCGTCTTCCAGCCCGGCTCGGGCCTGTTCCGCCTGTTGCGGCGACCGGCCCTGCCCTGCGGTCTCCCGCAGTGCCAGGCGCTCATCACCAACGTCTTTTTCGGTCAGGCGGGCGACCTGCCGGTGGCCGGAGACTGGGACGGCGATGGGATTGACACAGTCGGTGTCTTTCGCAACGGCACGTTCCTGCTGACCAACAGCCCGAACAACCAGAATTCATCCCCGCCCGTTGACATCACCGTCGTCCTCGGTCAGGCGGGCGACATCCCCATCGTCGGGGACTGGAATGGTGATGGCATTGACACGGTCGGGGTGTTCCGACCCGCGGCGGCCACCTTCTTCCTCAGCAACAGCTTTGACGGAGTGGTTGACATCCCGCCCTTCGCCTTCGGCCAGTCGGGCTTCCTGCCACTAGCCGGTGACTGGGACGGAGACGGAGTGGACACGATCGGCATCTTCAACCCCGGCCTGCAGCTCATGGTCCTGAACAACAGCAATACGACCGGGACGGGCGAAGGTGACATCCGGTTCAACTTCGGGCTGAAGGGGGATCAGCCCCTTGCCGGTGACTGGGATGGCCAGCCGTAGAGCAAAAACGATCCTGCGAAGGGTCAGCAATTGAACAGGCCGCTTGCAAAAGTGTCAGCAGCCCGACCGTCAGGAGGGCCGCTGACACGCCTGCGGATCGTGATTTCTTCATCCACGAGCCGCACGAAGAGCCACCAGAACGGAGAACTCAGCGGAAGTTCTCCGCCAGCATGATGTCATTGACGGCGTGATCCTTCTGGACGAAGAGCAGCGAGCGCCCGCCATGTGCCTGCCGATTCCCGGCTTGCTGCCTTCGCAACTTATGAACTCCGCGCGCGCCCGGCTCGATGAAATCCCGGCGACGCTGCCGCCCGGTTACCGGCTTGAAATCGGTGGCGAAGAGGAAGAGCGGAAGAAAGGATTCAAACAACTGGTCATAGTCATGGCAGTCTCGGTCTTGGCGATCCATCTGGCCCTGGTGTTGCAGTTCAATAACGCGATCAAGCCGCTGCTGGTCTTTTCGGCCATCCTCTTCGGTCTGGTCGGCGCGCTCGCGGGGCCGGCGGTGATGAAAGCGCCGTTCAGGTTCATGGCTTTCCTTGGCGTCGCCAGTCTGATCGGGGTGATCGTCTCACACGTGATCGTACTCTTCGATTTCGTCGAGGAGCAGCGCGAGCGGGGGCACCGCTGCGTGAGGCGCTGCTCGATGCAGGCGTCGCGCGGCTCCGGCCCGTGATGGTGACGGTCGGCGCGACGATCTTCGGTCTCGTGCCGCTGGCGCTCAACGGCGGGCCGCTCCGGGAGCCGCTCTGTTACGCGCAGATCGGCGGCCAGATCTGCGCGAATTACGTCACCAGGCTGCTCGTGCCCGCGCTCTACGCGATCTTCGTCGAAGACCTGAAGATCATCAGGTGGGAATGCGAGCAGCCTGCCGAGGGATTACCAGATGGACAGATGGTCACCGGCTGAATACACAACATTGGGACGCGCGGCAGTCCGGTACCGGGAGCGCGAGCGACCGGGTGCCTGTCTGAAGCGCTCTCCCTGCCAGCACCCGGTCGCTCGCGCTCCCGGTACCGGACCAGTGTTCAGGCATCTTCAGCCGGATCTTCAACGGTTCCGTCACCGCCAAACAATGAAATCTGATTCTGACGCGCGCTCGGCTTTTTCAGGTGCCGCGCGAACTTCGGCTTGCCCGCCGGGTCGAGTTCGTTCTGTTCGAGGTTGACCAGAATCTCGCGCGCCCTTTCGACCACGGTCATCGGCAGTCCGGCCAGCCGCGCGACTTCGATGCCGTAGCTCTTGCTCGCGCTGCCGGGAATCACCTTGCGCAGAAACACTATCTCGCCGCCGCGTTCGGAGACCGCGACCTGATAGTTGCGCACGCCGGGCCTGAGCTTCGAGAGTTCCGTCATCTCGTGGTAATGCGTGGCGAAGAGCGTTTTGGCCGAATGGTGCGAGCTGTCGTGCAGGTATTCGGCGATGGCCCACGCGATTGACAGGCCGTCAAACGTCGCCGTGCCGCGCCCGACTTCATCGAGCAGGACGAGGCTGCGCGGCGTCGCGGTGTTGAGGATGTTGGCGGTCTCGGTCATCTCGACCATAAACGTCGAACGACCGCGCGCCAGATTGTCAGCCGCGCCGACGCGGGTGAAGATGCGGTCAGTGATGGCGAGCCTGGCCGACGCCGCCGGAACGAAGCTGCCCATCTGCGCGAGCGTGATGATCAGTGCTGACTGCTTCAAGAAAACGCTTTTTCCACCCATGTTAGGTCCCGTGATGATCAGCAGCCGGTCGGTCGTATTGTTCACCAGTAAATCGTTCGGCACGAAACGTTCGCCGAGCGTTTCGATTACGGGATGGCGTCCGGCTTTGATCTCGATCTCGTCGCCTTCGTGAAGCTGCGGGCGCACGTAATTGCGCCGGGCCGCGACTTCCGCGAGCGCCGCGACTGTATCGAGGATGGCGATGGCTCTGGCCACGCCCTGAATCCGCTTCGTCTCCTGCGCGACGCGGCGGCGGATTTCGGTGAACAGCTCGACTTCGAGCGTGCAGATGCGCTCTTCGGCCCCGAGTACCTTCGCCTCGTACTCCTTCAGTTCGGGCGTCGTGAAGCGTTCGGCGTTGGCGAGCGTCTGTTTGCGTTCGTAATCGGGCGGAATCCGGCTCTTGTTCGAGTTGGTGATTTCGATGAAATAACCGAAGACGTTATTGAATTTGACCTTGAGCGTGGCGATGCCCGAGCGACCACGCTCGCGCGCCTCAATCGCCGCGATGTAGCTCTTGCCGCTGTGCGCGAGGCTGCGCAGTTCGTCCAGCTCAGGATTGAAGCCGTCGCGGATCATCCCGGGCTCATTCGCCGCAGCCGGCGGGTCATCGGCAATTGCTTCGGCGATCAGCGCGCGAACGTCTTCGAGGTCATCCAGATTTTCAGACAGCACTTCGAGCAGGGAAGCGCGCGCGCCCGTGATGACCTGCCTGAGTCGCGGCAGGACTTCGATTGACTGCCGCAGCGCAATCAGGTCGCGGGCGTTGGCTCGGCCCAGCGTGATGCGGCCCGCCAGTCGTTCTATATCCGCGAGCGGTTCGAGCAACCGCCGCAACTGATCACGTTTGATGGCCGCACCCTTCAACTCCTCAACGGCATCGAGCCGTGTTTCGATTTCACCGATCCTGACGAGCGGCCTGAGCAGCCACTGCCTGAGCAGGCGCGCGCCCATCCCGGTCATCGTCTCGTCAAGCACGCCGAGCAGGCTGTGTTTCGCGTTGCCGTCGCTCGCGGTCACGAGTTCCAGATTGCTGACCGTCGTCGCGTCCAGCACCAGATGATCGCTGATTTCAAAGAAGGTGATTTCGCTCAGGTGCCCGGCCTGTGCCTTCTGCGTCTCGTTGATGTAATGCACCGCCGCGCCGGCGGCGCAGACGGCGAAAGCCTTGTCGGCGAGCCCGAACCCGTCAAGCGATGAGACTCCGAACTGACCCTTCAGCAAACCTTCGGCATGCTCGAAGCCGAAGAGCCAGTCATCGAGCGGGGTAAGCGCGGGCTGCTCGCCCTGTCCCCCATCTGATAACGGCCCCGGCTGAGTAGTATCTGTGTTGCCAGACGCGTTTGTTTCCTGGCTGGAGGTATCGCAGTCGAGATGCTGGCTGTGATAGACGAGGCTGTGGAGCGATGACGGCAGGATCAGTTCGCGCGGGCAGAAGACTTCGAGCTGCTCCTGAATCTTCGCCCACGCGGTCTCGCCCGAAAACTGCGTGGCCAGAAATTCGCCGGTCGAAATGTCGAGCAATGCCAGCCCCATCCCGCCGCCCGCGCCGCAGACCGAAGCCAGATAATTGTTCTGTTTGCTTTCGAGCAACTGGCTTTCGAGCGCGGTGCCGGGCGTGATGACTCTGATGACTTCGCGCCTGACCAGCTTCTTCGCCGTCTTCGGGTCTTCGGTCTGTTCGCAGATCGCGACGCGGTAACCTTTCTTGACGAGTCTGGCGATGTAGCCGGTCGCCGCGTGATACGGCACGCCGCACATCGGGATCGGCGCGCCGTGTTCTTTCTGGCGCGCGGTCAGCGTTATTTCCATCTCGCGCGAAGCGAGCAGGGCGTCGTCGAAAAACAGCTCGTAAAAGTCGCCGAGCCGGAAGAAGAGCAGCGTTCCCGGGTGCTGCTTCTTGATCTCGTGATACTGCCGCAGCATCGGCGTCAGTTGTGGCGCGGTGTGTGAGGGCTTGTCGTTAGCTGGCATAAAGAGAATAGTCGGTAGTCGGAATTCGGTCGTCAGTGGTTTATGGATTCAGTGGAGACTGCAAAAATATCTTACTACTGATCGCTGACCACTGACCACCCTGTCATTCCCAAAATCATTCCGCGAAATGTGCGGGTGCATTTCAGCCCGCGAATGCGGGCGGCCAGAGTAAAGCCCGGGGTGGAGCGCCTTCGCGCCGCAACCCCGGGGTAACATCACCATCAGACCGCCCAGCCCGTGAAACGGGCGGCAGCAGTAATTACGTCGGCTATGCGCCAATGGCTGTCGCCTGCCTTCGCGGGCCCGCATGATTTTGCGCCCATGGACCCGGGGTTCCACGTCGCTACCGCGTCGCTCCACCCCGGGCTATACTCTGACCGCCCGCATCCGCGGGCTCACGTCGTACAAAATCCGGCTGATGACAAGCTGATCACTGCTCAGTTATTTCCTTCTGAGTTCTTCAATCAGTTTTTTGTACTCGCCGTCATTGCGTAGCGAATTGAATTCAGGCGCCTGTTCGATCCGGCTGACGTCGCTGAAGCCCTTCCCGGCGGCGCGCCTGAGCGCTTCGACGGCCTGTTTCTTCTCTCCGCTTTGCGCGTAAGCCGATGCCAGACGATAGAGCAGTTGCGCATTATCGGGCCTGATTTCGGCGGCGATTGAAAGTCGAGTGGCGGCCTCCGCGTAATTCTTCAGGTACAACTCCTGTTGCGCCTGTTCGGATGACATGATGAAGAACTGCGTGAGCAGGCGTCTGGCCGTGATTCGTTCGACGGATGCAGTCTGACCGTCGCCCTTCTTTTTCAAATTCGCAATCATCCCTTTGATGTCGGCCATCGCTGTCGAACGCTGGTCAGTTGATTTGAGTGATTCATTCAGCGTCAGGAACTGGCGGAAGCGGAGTTCCTGTTGCTGGTCTGCTTCCCTGAGCAGCTTCAACTCAGCTTTCACCTCCTTTGAGTCCTTCAGCCGCTGCGCCTGACTGGCAGCCTCAGTCACATCACGCAGACCTTTGAAGCTGTCAGCCAGCGACTGATAACGGAGATACGCATCAAGGAATTTTTGTGAGGCCTCAGCGTTGCGGGCTTTCGCTGTGCCTGTGTCGTAAAGCTCAGCAATCAACTTTTCATCATTGCTGTGCGGGCCATTCCTTATTGCCTGCACTTCCATCCACCAGCTGGCTTCGGTGCAGAGTTCTTTCGGCGGCCAGGCATGGTTGCCGTCAAAAGTCAGGAGCGCGTGAGTCACGCCGGCCTTTTCCAGCGACTGATCAAGCCGTCTGAGTTCGATCAGGTTGAAATCCTCGATGCCGGCGATGCCAAAGAAGGCGAAGGTCGTGTCTTTATTCGGGGTCAGATTGCCGGGGAACCCCGCGCCGCACGCGATGACGCCTGCCACCTGCCCTTTGAGCGCGTTCGCGACGGAGATGGCGACCCGCGCGCCGCCGGAAAACCCCGTGGTGTAGACCCGGCGCTCGTCAATCGCGAATCGCTCGTGAGTGTCAATCCAGAGCGCACGGATGATCTCATCGAGCGCGACGGCCGGCCCGTTGCGCGAATTGTTCGAGCCGGCCACGACCCAGCCGTATCGCTCCGCCGCCTCCCTGAATAATTCGACCGGAGCTTTCCCCCGCGCCCCCGGGTCGAAGGCGTACAAAATCGGCCAGCGCCTGTCCAGCGAATAAGCTGAGGGCAGGTAGAGGGCGTAACTCTGGCCGGCGTCGGCCTGGCAGGCGACCTTCTCGATTATCTGTCCGCGGGGAAATTCTTCGGCCCTGACTGTGATGGCCGGCCACAGGAGCGCGGAGGCGCAGACGAGCAGGCTGATAAAATTTGCTGTGGTTTTCATCCGGCAAAGACTTCGGCGATCCGGTACAGGTCGGGGTCAACCTGCTTGATGCCGGCGACGGCTTCCGCGAGCGTCACGCTGGTCATCTGCGAGCCGGTAATTGCAGCCATCCTGCCGAACTCTCCGGCCAGCACCATTTCAAAGGCCTTGATGCCCAGCCGCGTCGCCAGAATCCGGTCAAACGCCGTCGGCGAGCCGCCGCGCTGCATGTAGCCCAGCACGGTAGCGCGCGCGTCAATGCCGGTCACGGACTGGATCCTTTCGGCCAGAATCGGCCCGATCCCGCCGAGCCGCTCGTGATGATAAATCGCCTCGCGTTGTTCCGGCTTCAGGAAGTCCTCGTCGGGGTGCGGCCTCGCGTCTTCGGAAACGATGACGATGGAAAACAGGCGACCGGAAGCCTGACGCTGGCGCATGACCTCGCAGACCTCCGACAGCCGGAAGGGCACTTCGGGAACCAGCACGACATCCCCGCCCCCGGCAATCGCGCCGCAGGTCGCGATCCAGCCGCTGTGACGGCCCATCACCTCGACGACCATCACGCGGTGGTGCGATTCCGCCGTCGAATGCAGCCGGTCAATCGCGTCAACCACGATGGAGACCGCCGAATCCATCCCGACGGTGTAATCAGTCCCGCACAAATCGTTATCAATCGTTTTCGGTACGCCGACGACGGGGTACCCTTCCTCCGCGGACATCCGCTTCGCCGCGCTCATCGTCCCTTCGCCGCCGACCACGATCAGCGCATTCAGCCGGTGCTGCTCCCAGGTCTCGCGAATCTTCTGCAACTCTTCGGGCGAAGAGAGCGGGTCAATCCGCGACGTCCCGATGATCGTGCCGCCGCGGGGCAGGATGCCGCTGACCGTCTGGCGAGTCAGGAGTTCGAGGTTGTTTTTGATCAGCCCCTGCCAGCCGTTTTTGACGCCCATGACGGCGACGCTGTCGAGCCGGGCCCGGCGCACGACGGCGCGGATGACGGCGTTGATGCCCGGACAATCGCCGCCGCCGGTAAGAATTCCAACCTTCCTGATCTCACTGTTCATCGTGATTCCGAGCTGCCTGACTCCGCCAGAACGGATGCGGGCTGATGATTGTTGTGAACTCAACTGAACTATATAATCCGCTTCTTCGCAGTGTCAAACGCGGCATTGGTTGAAGCCTGAAGGAGATTGCGAACGGCACGCATGACCACTGACCCACAGCCCGAAAATCATCCGACTGCGACGCCCGTGTCTTCGCCTCTGGTCCTCGGCGTTGACACTTCTTCGCCGGTCGCCACCCTGGCCGTCGCGCGCGGGGCTCAGATTCTTTCCGTCATTACTGATCATTCGGGCAGGCCACATTCACAGACCCTCTTTCAGAACCTTGAGCAACTGCTACTCGGGGCCCGGCTGAAGCTCAGTGAGGTTGATGCCTTCGCCATCGCGACCGGGCCGGGCAGCTTTACGGGCCTGCGCGTCGGGATGGCAGCGGTCAAAGGGCTGGCGCACACGCTCGCCCGACCGGCCATCGGCGTCACGACGATTGACGCGTGGGCGCTGGCGGCCGCAGCGCGGGGCAAAGTCGTGGTGATGATTGATGCCGCGCGCGGTGAAGTCTTTTGCGGGTTGCGTGAAGTTCAGAATGATGGCGCCGTCATTTCGCTGACCGGTCGTGAGCAGGATTTCTGCGCTCCGCCCGAAGCCGCGTTATCACGGCTGGAGGCTTTGCCGGGCGGAGATCCCCCGGTGTTCATCGGCAGCGGAGTCGCGCGATACAGAGATTTGATTGAAGACACCATCAAACGGTGGGGCAGGAAATCCACCGGGCTGCTGACCGATCAACCCGCGCTCGCCCCGTTCATCGCCCGTTACGCCGGCCACTTACTGACAGCAGGGAACGCGCCACCCGTGCAGGCTTATTACATCAGACCTGCCGACGCGAAACTGCCGCAACCCCATGCCTGAATCGCCGACATCACGACCTGCATTCCGCATCGCGTCCTTGCGCGAACCCGACATCGCCGCGGTTGAAGCGCTGGAACGCGAGGCGGGGCTGACGCCCTGGGGCGCGGAGAGCTGGCGGAGGGAATTGCAGAACCAGCAGGCAATCCTGCTGGTGGCGATTGCTGATGATCAGGTGGTCGGCTTCCTGCTCGCGTGGGTGATTGCTGACGAATTCCAACTCAACAACATGGCCGTGAGTACGGCACAGCGCCGGCAGGGAATCGGCTCGGCGCTGCTGTCATCAGCGCTGCGCACGGCCCGTGAGATGGGCGCTTCACGGGGCGCGCTGGAGGTCCGCGCCGCGAATGAAGCGGCTCAGTCTCTTTACCTCCGTCATGGCTTTGTGGTCACAGGCAGAAGAAAAGATTACTACCATAGCCCGCCCGATGATGCGCTGCTGATGATCAGGATTGTCATCTGAAGACCCGCCGGTCAGCGGCGCAGGGGGCTGTAAATCGCTCACCAGCGAGGCAGGCGAACCACCGTTTCAAGCAGATGTTCCAACTCCACCTCCGGGTCGGTACAAAGCCCGGAATGAACGGCCGAGGTCTGGATGATCGTGCTGCGCGGGGCGACGAGCCAGTCGAAGCGCGCGCGCTGTGGCAATTGTCCGATGGCTCCGGCCACGGCGCCCCCGGCGCAGATCACGGGGATGGTGTCCAGATAATGCTGAATGGTGTCAGCGTCGAGCGACGAATCGAGCGCCGCGAGTCGCCGACGGTCAAGCTCGATTCGCGCGTCGAGGAACCGCCGGGCCGCGCAGCAGACGATCACGCCGGCGTTGATAAACTCCTCCCGCTCGACTCTCGGGACGACGCGGATGATGGCGTAATCAAACGTGCATTGATCGGGCATCCCTCGCCTCCTCCACAAAAGCCCGCGGCGGGTCGAGCCGCCTGAGCAGGTATTCGGCGTATGCCGCGCGGTGATCCGCGGGGCCGGCGAACCGTGGATCACTCTCCAGCCAGCCCTCCGGGATCAGACCGGCGATGCCGTCAATTACGTCCGCCGTGAGTCGCCCGCTCAGCGTTTCGTCAACTTCCGCCAGCCGGTCGGCGAAAGGCAGCAGGACGTGATCTTTGATCTGAGGGAACGGGCGGCGGACGCGTGCCAGGAAATCCGACGAGGCGTGGTGAAAATAGAGCGCGGCGCCGTGGTCAATCAGCCAGAGCCGCTTATGCCAGATGAGCATGTTCGTGTTGCGCGGCGTGCGGTCCACGTTCGTCGTACAGGCGTCGAACCAGACGATTGAAGAGGCCAGCTCAGGCTCGGGCTCGCTGATGAGCGGGTCATAAGTGACCGACCCGGGCAGATAATCGAGCCCAAGGTTGAGTCCTCCACTCGCTTTGATCAGATCCTGAATCTCCGGGTCAGGCTCGGAACGCGCCAGCACCGGATCGAGTTCGACAAAGACGATCTCGGGCACGAGCAGCCCGAGCGCGCGACCGATCTCGCCCGCGACCAGTTCGGCGACGAGCGCCTTCGGCCCCTGTCCCGCCCCGCGGAACTTCAGCACGTAGAGGCCGTCGTCATCGGCCTCGACAATGGCCGGAAGCGAGCCGCCCTCGCGCAGCGGCGTGACGTAGCGTGTGGCGGTCACTGTTCTCAGGTTCATTCCCGGCGCCCCCTTCGCAAACAGTCTAACTCAGCGGCGCAACCAGCTGATAGGTCAGTCTCTGATCATCAGGAGCCGGGGTGAGCGGGGTCAACCCAGGAGACTTCTTCCGGCGGTTCAGTGGTGGGGATCTCCAGGTTGACGACGACCGGCTCCTGCCCGCTGCGCACCAGCACGCATTCGAGCGGTTCAGCCGGGTTCGCGTTGATCTCCTGATGCGGCACGAATGGCGGCACGTAGATGAAATCGCCGGGGCCGGCTTCGGCGGTGAATTCCAGACTCTCGCCCCAGCGCATGCGGGCGCGGCCCCTGACGACGTAAATCACGCTTTCGAGTTCGCCGTGGTGGTGCGCGCCAGTCTTCGCGTTCGGATGAATCGTCACGGTGCCGGCCCAGAGCTTGTTCGCCCCGGCCCGCGCGTGGGTGATCGCCGCGGCGCGGTTCATCCCCGGCGTCTGCGGCGTATTGGTGTCAAGTTCGCCGGCGCGCACCACGCGCACGCCGTGGTATTTCCAGTCGGGTTTGTTTTCAGGTTCCTGCATCGCGGTTCCTTTCGGAGGGTGGTCAATGCTCTGGTTTCGTTCTTCGTTTGAAGGTAATCTGCCGCCGGTCGCTGCCGTTTGCAGTCACGCACAATGAAAAGGGAAATTCGTTTCACTGGCAAGCTATGGAGAAAATATTTCCGGACAACCCGCGCCTGATCGCAAAGCCCGTGCCCGGGCTTGAAGAGATCGGGGCCGGCCTGTTCGCGACCGATCACTTTGCGCCCGGCGAAGTCGTTCTGCGGCTCGACTGGAGCGACACTGACCGCGCGGAGATAGTCCACTGGGACGACACCGACGTGGAACATCAGGCCCGCTCGACCGCAGTCGCGCCGCAATGGTACTTTTACGTCTGTGACGATCACCCGTTCTGGTTTCTCAATCACTCGTGCAATCCGAACGTGGCTTACCGCGACTGGGCCGCGGCTGAGGATGATACTGTCGTTTCGCTCGTCGCGCTCAGGGAGATTCGCCCCGGCGACCAGGTGACGATAGATTATTCGACGATGACCACATCGGACGACGGCGAGGAAGAGGGCGTGCCCTGGACGATGGAATGCCTCTGCGGCGAGGGCGATTGTCGCCGGGTGCTGACCGACTTCACGAGCCTGCCGCGCGGGTTGCAGATACAGATGCTCCTGCGGCGCGAGCCGGTCGGCGGCACCGTGCCGGCTTTCATCGTGAACGAATCGCCGGAGCTGGTTCGAGAATTGAAACGCGCCGCGCCTGACCTGGCCGAAGGGCTGATGACGGCGCTCGAAAAGCAGATGAGCCTGGCGGAGTATTTTGATGAGGTTTATGAGTGGGATGAGGATGCTGAATCGTAAGACGCGGTACGGTACCGGGAGCGTCGGGCGACCGGGTGGACTCCTGAAGCGCGCTCTCCGAAAGCACCCGGTCGCCCGACGCTCCCGGTACCGTACTGATTGGTGCGCACTCTTCACATAAACATTCTCGTCACCCCGGCCTTCACCGCCGCCAGCCCGGCCCTGGCTCTCGTGAACAGACTCATTCCTTCCATCCCGGCGAACAACGAATAGGCCACGGGCGTCACGAGCAGCGTGAGCAACAGACATAATGTCTGCCCGCCGATGATCGTGACGGCGATGGCCGAGCGCTGCGCCGCGCCCGCGCCGATGCCGATGGCCGTCGGGATCAGGCCGGCGATGATTGAGAACGTCGTCATCAGGATCGGGCGCAGGCGGACGTGGTTGGCCTGCATAATCGCCTCGCGCAGCGGCACGCCTTCGCGCCGCAGCTGGTTGGTGTAATCAATCTGCAGGATCGCATTCTTCTTGACGATGCCGAGCAGCAGCAGCACGCCGAGCGCGCTCCACAGATTGAGCGAGCGCCCCGTCGCCCAGAGCGAGAAGAGTGCGAACGGGATTGAGAGCGGCAGCGAGAGCATGATGATCATCGGGTGGAGCAGGCTCTCGAACTGCGCGGCCAGCACCATGTACATAAAAATCGAAGCGAGCAGGAAGGTGATGATCAGATTGGCCGTGGTCTCTTCCAGCACTTTGACCTGACCGAAGAACTGGAATTTCATGCCCGGAGGCATCGGGACGTGGCTGATCGCTTCGGTGGCAATGCGCGCTCCCTCGTCGAGCGCGACGCCCTGCGCGAGGTTGGAATTCAGACCGACCTGGAACTGGCGGTTGAGGCGTTCGATGCGCGCCGGGCCGCTCCCGCGTGTGATCGCCGCCAGGTTATCGAGCCGCGTCTGGCCCAGCTTCGATGACGGGACCATCAGGCGGGCCAGCATCTCCGGGTTGTTGCGCTGTTCGGGCAGCAGCTGCATCGTCACGCGGTACTGCTCGTCGCCTTCCTTGTAGGTCGAGATTTCATCGTCGCCCGAAAACATCAGCCGCACGGCGCTGGCGACATCCGACACGCGGACGCCGAGGTCCGAGGCCTTCTGCCGGTCAACTTTGACCTGGTATTCGGGGTTGTTGAGGTTGAGGCCCGGCTCGACATCAATCAGGCCGGGCAGCTTCTTCATCTCTTCGCTGCACTGCTTCGCCACTTCGACGACCTGATTGAAGTCCTGCCCGAGCAGGCTGCCGCGGATCGGGTAGAACTGCGCCTCGCCGCCGCCGCCCAGCGCCGAAGGGATGTTGACGCGGTAGCGCATGTTGCGGTACTGCCCCATGATTTTGCGAATCTCGTTCGCGATCTGGAGGTTGGTCTCCTTCCGTTTGCTCGCGTCAACCAGCTTGATGTAAGTGTGCGAATGGTTCATGCGCCCTTCGGGCGGGACCTGCGGGACGACGAAATCAACGCCTTTGATCTCCTTCTTCATGCGCGCCGCCAGCTCGTCAATGCGCTGCACAGTCGTCTGTAATGAAGAGCCTTCGGGCAGGTCGAGCGAGACCATCAGCTCGCTCTGGTCGTCGGGCGGAATCCAGTCGCGCCCGACCCACGCGTTGAGCGGGAACGTCGTCGCGAAGACCAGCAGGCACAGCGTCACGAAAATCAGCCGGTGATTGAGCGACCAGTTGAGCATCCGCCCGTAGGCGCGATCCATCCACAGAAACAGCTTTGATTCCTTCGACGTGTGGTGTGCGTGACTCGCTTCACCCGGCTTCGACTTACCCGCCTCTTTCTCTTCTTCCTTACCCTTGAGTAGCCGGGCGCTGAGCATCGGCGTCAGCGTGAACGAGACGAGCATCGAGACGATGATCGAGAACGCCATCGTCCAGCCGAACTGATAAACGTACCGCCGCGCGTAGCCGGTCATAAACGCGATCGGCACGAAGATGATCACGAGCGAGAGCGTCGTCGCCATTACGGCCAGCGCGATCTCCCTGGTCCCGTCAATCGCCGCCTGGAACGGGCTGTAGCCTTTCTCCTCGACGTAGCGGTAAATGTTCTCGAGTACGACTATCGCGTCATCAATCACGATGCCGACGGCGAGCGTCAGCGCGAGCAGCGTCATGTTGTTGAGCGTGAAATCGAGCGCCTTCATCAGTGTGAAGGTCGCAATCACCGAAGTCGGGATCGCGATGGCCGCGATGATGACCGAGCGCAGGTTGCGGATGAAGATCCAGACGATCAGGCTGGCGAGCAGGCTCCCCAGCAGCAGGTGTTCTTCGAGCGAATCAATCGAGGCGCGGATGAAGACCGACTGGTCACGCGTCACGCGCAGGCCGAAGCCCGACGGCAAATCCTTCTCAATCGCTTTGAGCTTTGCCCTGACCGCGTCAATGATCTTCACCGTATTGGTTCCCGACTGGCGGCGGACGTCGAGCGTGATCGCCGGTTTGCCGTCGAGCGAGGCGTAGGTGCGCGGTTCCTCGATGTCGTCTTCGACTTTGCCGATGTCGCGCACGCGGACGGGGGCGCCGGCGACGTTTTTGACGATGATGTCGCTGAACTGCGAAGTCGCGTCAATGCGCCCGAGCGTGCGCACGCCGATTTCGCTGCCGCCGCGGATGATGCGCCCGCCGGGCGCCTCGACGTTCTCGTCATGGATCGCGCGCTCGACCTCATTGATCGTGATGCCGTAGGCGCTCAGTTTTTCAGCGTCGCAGTAAATCCGAATCTGCCGCTCCCGGCCGCCGCTCAGCGAGACTTCGCCGACGCCGTCAACGGTTTCGAGGATGCGGCGAATCTGCTTGTCGGTGATCTCGGTCGTCTCGCGCAGGCCGCGGTCGCTGGCGACGGCGATGGTCATGACCGGCTCGGAATCGGGGTCGGCCTTCTGAATCACGGGCGGGATGACGTTGGGCGGGAGCTGGCGCATCGCGCCCGCGACCTTCTCGCGCACGTCCTGGGCGGCGTCTTCGATGTTGCGTTCGAGGACGAACTGCACGGTGACGGTGGTAGTGCCTTCCACGGTGCGCGCGCGCAGCTCGTCAATGCCGCTGATGGTCGAGAGCGCTTCCTCGATGGGCAGCACGATCTGCGTGACCATCTCTTCCGGCGTCGCGCCGGGCAGCCTGACGCTCACAAAGACGGTCGCGGGGTCGGCTTTCGGGAACAGATCCACGCCGAGGTCGCGGAACGAGAAGACGCCCAGCACGACCAGAAAGCCGATGAGCATCACCGCGAAAACAGGGCGTTTGACACAGACTTCAGCAAGAGTCATATGAATGTACGGTGAGCCGCCGGCTCGCCGTTGTTCTCAGATAAGAGCCTGATCCGGTTCAGCGGCCGTTGCCAGTCATAATGGCGAGCCGGCGGCTCACCGTACATGGGTGCTTACTTCTCAATCTCGATTTCCATCCCGTCCTTGAGCGGCTGACTGCTGTCACTCACCGCGACTTTATCCTCGGCCTGCAAGCCTTCGATGACCTCGACGCGGTCGCCGAAGTGGTCGCCGAGTTTGACCTCGCGCTCTTTGACCGTCCTGCCCTGGACGACGAAGACCTTGTAGGCGCCGAACAGGTAGACGGCCGAGTTCTGCGGGATCGTGAGGATCGGGTCAACCTTGTCTGACTGGAGAGTCGCCTTGACGAAGGAGCCGGGCTTGAGTTCGCCGCCGTGATTGGCGACGAGCGCCTCGATTTCGAAGGTGCGGGTCTTCTCCTCGACCGCCGGGTTAATGCGCGAGATGCGGCCCGTGAACTCGCGACCGGGGAAGGCTTCGAGCGTGATCTTCACGTCGCGACCGACGCGCACCCAGGGCGACATCTTTTCCGGCACGTTCAACCGGACGCGCAGCGGGTCAACGTTGACGATGGTCATGACCGGCGTCTGCACTTTCAGGTACTGACCCGTAGTCACCGCCCGCGCCTTGACCTGCCCGGCGAAGGGGGCGCGAATCTGCGCGTCGCGCAGCCGCTTGTTGGCGAGGTTGAGCGTCGCCTGAGTCTGCTGCATCGAGGCGCGCAGATTCTCGACCTGCTGCACGGCCAGGTCGTAAGCGGCCCGTGCGGCCTTGTAGCGCGACTCGGCCTCGTCGTAAACCTGCTGGGCAATGACGCCGGTTTTGAGCAGCGATTCGGCGCGGCGGTATTTCTGCTCGGCGTCGGCGAGATCCGCCGCGGCCTTCTTGACTTCGGCCGCCTGACGCACGTCCCTGAGTTCGCCCTCCTCCTCGCCGAGTCCGAGCCGCGCCCGCGCCTGCCTGAGCGCCGCGCGCTGCTGCTCGACAGAGAGTTCCATTTCGACCGGCGAGATGCGCGCGAGTACCTGACCCCTGGTGACGCGGTCGCCGACGTCCACCATCACCTGCTCGACGCGGCCTTCGGCTTCAGAACTGACCGTGACTTCGTCGAAAGCGAAGAGCGAGCCGACGGCCTCGACTGTGCGCTGCTGCCGCTGCTCTTCGACGGATACGATCTTCACCCTGGCTCTGGCCGGCGCGGCGCGCAGCTTGTCATCAGCCGGCTTGCCGGGAGTGCTGCGCGCACAGGATGAGAGCAGCACGAGCGACAGGGCGATGAGTGACAGCGCACTCGCACCGGTGATCGCCCGGCGGCGGGATGAGGCGTCTGGTGTGCTGGGACAAAGGATCATTGTGCCTTTACTGGTTCAGTAATTGTCGGTTGAGGTCAGAACCCTGGTGACCGCCCGGAGGGGGCAGCGCTGATCATCTTTGAATTGCCGGGTGGCGTCAACTTTTGAAATGTGTCAGTACCTGCTCTCCCAGCAGGGTCACCGTCCGCGCCGCCACTTCAATCGGCATGTCACCCATGCTGACGCGCAGGTTGAACTGGTTCACGCCGGCTTCCACATATTTGCGGATGCTCGTCAGCACGCTTTCCGGGGCGCCGCAGAAGTAATGATCGTCGCCGGTCGCCTCAAATATATCGGGACCCGGGGAGAGCGGATTCCCGCTGGCATCGGTGAGCGCGCTGTATGAGGCATAAGAGTTGAGGACGTGGCTGACGTAAGGCCTGCCCTCGCCGCGGGCTTCGTCGTCAGTCTCGGCGACGAAGGTGGTGCGGTTGACGGCGACGATGCCCGATTCAGGATCTTTGCCCGATGCCGCGAGCTTTTCGCGGTAGCGCTCGGCCTGTTTTTTGACGAGCGCGAAATGATACTGCGTCGCGCCGTACCAGCCGGCCCCGTACTCGACTGCGCGTTCGACCGAGCGCTGAACTTTGCCGGCCACTAAGATGGGCGGGCCGCCCGGGGTATAGGGTGCGGGGAGGACTTTGCCGCGCACTTTGAAGTACCGGCCCTCGAATTTATCTGCGCCGGCCCACAAGGCCTTGAGTGACGCCAGCAGTTCATCCATCCGCGCCGCCGATTCGTCAGGGTTGACCCCGTAGCGTTTCATCAGCGGCGGCGACCCGAGGCCCGCGCCGAGAACGAAGCGCCCGGCCGCGAGGTGATCGAGCATGACGGCGTCATAAGCCAGTTGCAGCGGCTGCTGAATCGTCACGAGGGCGACTCCGGTCCCGAGGCGCAGCCGGGTGCTGCGGGCGAGCGCGGCCAGCACCAGAAACGGCGAAGGCGTGTGCCCCGGCTCGTTCCCGCTCGGGCGATTCTCACCGGCCCAGACCGAATCGAAGCCGTACCGGGCGGCCAGCCCGAGCAGCCCGACGTATTCATCCAGCCGTTTCTCGAAAGGTTGTTTCGCGCTCCAGAAATCGAGCGCCAGTCCGAATTTGATTCTCATATCGTCCCCGGGCCGGTCAGAACCAGCGGGAAAAAGTGAAAACGCGAAGAATACGAAGCAGGCAGGATTCTATAACTGACCGTCCGAATGCGCTACTCGCGCGCGCGATTCAACTGTCATCTGCCACTGACCTGCCTGATGTCTGAATCCCTGCCACATATCATGAACTGAAAATACAACTGCACCGCGCCCGGATCAGTTCGACGGGGAATGGCACAAACTGAGTCAGGCCACGAGACGTGGAGGGGATGGCGCACGATTGAGGATCATAGTCAAAAGCTGACTCCCGATATCAGGCTCAGTTGCAGGATTGCCACGCGCCGAATACGACTGCTCCAAAAATTCGGAGAAATCCGGAAAAATTCAGAAAAATGGAGAGTGGACTCCGGCTGACTATAGATAAATGGAGCAAAATCAACTCCGCGGTTGCCATCTGCGGATGGCATAATGGTTGCTTTCTGGAAAATCTTCATTATTTCTTCATTTTTGGATCTTGCAGTTCATACAGCTTCCTGCCTTGAACTCGGGCAGAAGCAGGCAGGTTCTTCTCCTTTTTATTGCATCATCAGGCTACAGCTTTGCCTCGGTCAGGAACCCGCAGGTCCTGCACCGCCTCTCATTCAGACAACCTGAAATCCAATGGAGGGAATTCACCATGAACCGTACCTTACTCCGGTTTCTCATCCTGCTCACCGTCATGACAACATCCGGTCTGATGGCCTTCGGGCAGGGCAGCTCCACTGCATCACTCGCGGGCTCGGTGGTTGACCTGACGGGCGCCGTCGTACCGGGCGCGAGTGTTGTAGTTAAGAGTACCGCTACCGGCTTGGAGTTTAAGGCCACGACCGCCGACAACGGCACCTTCTTCGTCCCAGCCCTGGATCCCGGCACTTATTCCGTAAGTGTCACGGCGCCGGGTTTCAAGCAGGCCATGATCAACGACGTCAAGGTTGATGCGGGCACGCCGGCGAGCGTCCGCGTCGGGCTCGAAGTCGGCAGCACGAACGAGACGGTCGTCGTGCAGGGGGGCGGCGAGGTCGTGCAGACGCAGTCGGCCAACATCGCCACCACGCTCTCGGTCAACCAGATCTCCAACCTGCCGCTGGTCTCGCGTGATCCCATTAACTTCGTCGTCCTGCTGCCGGGCGTCAACACGGCCAACATCAATCGCAACTCGACCATCAACGGCCTGCCGCAGAGCGCGATTGATATTACGCTCGACGGCATCAACATTCAGGATAACTTCAACAAGACGACCGACGGTTTCTTTGCGCGCATCGCCCCGCGGCTCGATTCCGTCGAGGAAGTTACCATCTCGACGGCCACGCCCGAAGCTCAGGGCGGGGCACTGGGCGCGGTGGCAATCAAGTTCGTCACCCGCCAAGGGACCAACGACCTGCACGGCAGCGTCTACGAATACCACCGCAACCCGTGGCTCAATTCCAACTACTGGTTTAATAACCGCAATGTGGCGCCTTATGACGTCAGGACGGCCAGTATCTGCGATAACGACCTGACCAAGCCATTCCATGAGGTGTATGATCCCGATAAATGCAAAGCCCCGCGCGACAGGGTGCTGTTCAACCAGTATGGCTTCCGCGTGGGCGGCCCGATCTACATCCCGAAACTCTTTAATGGGCGCAACAAGGCTTTCTTCTTCGTCAACTACGAAGAATCCAAACAGCCCAGCCAAGTCAGCCGGGATCGGACGATCCTGACCACTGACGCGCAGGCCGGCATCTTCAGATATCCGAACGGGCCGGCCCCCGTCAACCTGCTGCAACTGGCCGCTTCAAAAGGTCAGACTTCAACAGTTGATCCGGTGATCGGGAAACTGCTCGCTGACATTCGCAGCGCGACGAATGGCACCGGCGGCATCACGCAATTGACCGATCCGAACCTGCAGCGGTTCAGTTACAACCCTTCCGGCTTCAGCATCAACAAACGCCCGACGGTGCGCTTCGACTTCAACCTGACGGACAAGCATCACCTGGAGACCAGCTGGAGCTACTTGGATGGCCGGGGCGGTCCGGACTTCCTCAATAACGTCGAGCCTCATTTCCCGGGTTTCCCGAACGTCGGCCAGCAGCCTGCGGATCGTTATACCGGCTCGATCGGGTTGCGTTCGACCCTGACTTCGAGTCTCGTCAACGAGGCGCGCGCCGGACTGTCGGGCGGCCCCTCGCGCTTCAACCCCCTGGCCAGCGCCGGGGACTTCGTTGGGTCGGTGGCCAACCAGGCCGGCTTCAACCTCGGTGGCGCGCCGGGCAACGGCTCTACCGGGATCGCGGCTGCGGCAGGTATTGATGGGGCCACCGCCACTTCTGCCCCCCAGCGTCGCAATCCGTTATATCGGACCGTCGGCGACACAGTGTCCTGGACGCGTGGCGCGCACGGAATGAGCTTTGGTGGCCAGTACTCCTGGATCACACTGACATTCAATCAGCAGACTCTGGTGCCATCCATCAATTTCGGTGTGGACACTAATGACCCGGCCAATGCCCTGTTCACTACCGCGAATTTCCCGGGCGCTTCCACCACCGACCTCAACAATGCCAAGGGCCTTTACGCGGTTCTGACCGGGCGCATCACGGCCATCAACGCCAACGCCCGCCTGGTTGAGAGCACCGGCAAGTACGTCTATCTCGGCAATGCCTTTGAACGTTCGCGGCAGAAGGAAGTCGGATTCTTCGCGCAGGATTCGTGGCGCTTCCGCCCGAACCTGACGCTCAACTACGGCCTGCGCTGGGAGGTCCAGGGTTCCTTCTATCCGCGCAACAACAGCTACACCTTCGTCAACATCAATGATGTCTGGGGAGTCTCCGGCCCGGGCAATCTCTTCAAGCCCGGCACGCTGACAGGCAAAGTTACGCCGTTCAACCAGTTCAAGGACGGCGACCAATCCTACAACACCGACTACGGCAACTTCGCCCCGAGCTTCGGTTTTGCCTGGAGCCCGAATTTCAAAAACACCTGGCTCAAACGGATTGCGGGTGAGACGGCGGTAGTGCGGGGCGGTTACTCAATTGCTTACAGCCGCCGGGGGATCGGTGAGTTCCGCGGGTTCATCTCGACCAACCCCGGCATCACCATCACGACCAACCGCGATCTGACACAGGGCAATCTGGTCCCGACTCCGGTGAGTAGTAATCTGCCGCTGCTGCTGCGCGACACCAGCCGGCTGGGGCCCCCCGCTTTCAATGACACGCCGGTTTATCCGCTCACGGGCGCGATCACCAACTCGGCTAACACCTTCGACCCGAACCTCAAGGTGCCTTACACCCAGTCCTGGACTTTCGGCATCCAGCGCGAACTCGGCAAGGACACGGCCATCGAGGTGCGCTACGTCGGCAATCGCTTCCTCCGGCAGTGGACCACCTACAACCTCAACGCCAACGAGAACAACATCGTGGAGAATGGCCTGCTCAACGAGTTCAAGCTGGCGCAGAAGAACCTGCAGGCCAACATCGCGGCAGGCAAAGGCAATACCTTCGCCTACACCGGCGCGCCCGGTACTTCGCCTTTGCCGATCACGCTCGCTTACTTCGCCGGTTTTCCGGCATCACAGGCCAATGATTCGACGAAGTACACCACCGCGGCTGCATCCGGCAACTCTAACTTCACCAGCAGCACCTTTGTGAACACTCTGGCCCTGAACAACCCCAACATCTGTAATTCGACTGGCAGTGGGGCTTGCCAGTCATCCAGCTACTCGGCCAATCTTGACACCAGCGCGACATTCCGCGCCAATGCCCTGAAGGCGGGATTGCCGGCGAACTTCATGCTGACCAATCCGGACCTGCGGGGCGGCGCCAACTTCATCGGCAATGGCGGCTACACCCGCTATGACGGGTTGCAGATAGAACTGCGCCGGCGCCTGTCGAAGGGGCTGCTCGTGCAGGCCAATTACCAGTTCGCCAAGGCCTTCAGCTCGCAGCGAGTCTCGTTCCGCGCGCCGCGCATCAACGCTCTCGACACCAGCACCCTGAGGCATGCCTTCAAGGCCAACTGGGTCTACGAACTGCCGTTCGGCCGCGGCCAGCTGTTGTTTGGCAATGCCGGTGGTCTGCTCGACCGGCTGGTCGGAGGCTGGGAGTTTCACGGCGCCGCCCGCATTCAGAGCGGCCAGTTGTTCGACCTCGGCGCCAGCAATGCCGGCCCCGTCAGTCTGGTCGGCATGACGCAGGCTGAGCTGCGTGATGCCTGGAAGCTGCGGTTTGATGACGCGAAGAAGATCGTCTACATCCTGCCGCAGGACATCATTGACAACACGATCAAGGCCTTCAGCACGAGCGCGACCTCGGCGACCGGTTACGGCAACCAGGGGGCGCCCAGCGGGCGTTACATCGCGCCGGGCAGCAACGCGAACTGCATCCAGGTTTACAGCGGCCAGTGCGCCCCGCAGAACATCTTTGTCACCGGCCCGAAGTTCACCCGCTTCGACCTGAGCCTGGTGAAGAGATTCAAGTTCACCGAGCGCCTCAATTTCGAGCTGCGCGGCGAATTCCTGAATGCCTTCAACAATATCAATTTCTTCAACCCGACTGGCAACGCCTTCATCAACCCGTCGAGCCAGACTTTCGGTCAGGTGACGACGGCGTACACGGATTCGAGCAACACGCAGGATCCGGGCGGGCGGCTGATTCAGATCGTCGGGCGGTTCAACTTCTGATTTTTACTCCACCGTATGGTTCCGGGAGAGGCGCCGCGACTGCCCAGCGCCTCTCCCGGACAACAACCTCTCAGGTTGCCTGTTCCCGGCAATCCTGTCACACCCGGAAAAAATGGAGGGCACCCGAATACTTGAGCCCCGACCTGGTGTGAGGCGGTCCGGCGGATCGCCTCACACTGCCTGCCCAGGATCGGATGACCGGCGTCTCATTGCCCCACTTGCGGGTGGCCGGTTCTTTCGGTGGTTTCGACTCTGACCGGCCCCCGCGATCAGGGCGGTCGGCAGGTTCGTTGCTCACACCGTCGCGCTGTGAAGTTTGCGCTTGATGTGGTGGATCTCGCGGCGGACGGTTTTGAGCTGGGCGTGGTCGTGCGCCGCGAGCGCTTCTTCGCGCTTCTTCTTCAACTCTTTGATCTGCGCCTTGAGCTGTGATTTGTTGATGCCCTCGACGTGGTGGTGCGCGTGCATGTCAATGTTGAGAGCCTGGCAGATCGCCACAAGCAGGTGTTCCTTATTCAGCTGCGTGTAGCCTTTGACGGCGTCGTGTTCGATGCCGGCCGCGATCTCGCGGAGTTCGGCAACGGTTTTATGTTTCAGTTCTTCATAGGTGTGTTCCATAGCTTCGGATCCTCCTCTCTGAAATTGAAGATGCGACGTTCGGACTGGTTGCGATGGCGTGGATTATAAACACTGCCGCCCGATGATTGAAGGCCCCGCCCGTGCGCCGTAACCCCGCCGGGCCGGAGACCGCTTTCGCCCGGCGAAACTCCCCGAAGCCATCTTTCACTGACCTGTCGGGCGGTGATCATCAGAAGAACGTGCCAGGATGTCGTCGCTCGCCGCTGCACCTGTGTGGTGGTGGAAGAAAAGGTGATGGGGCAGTCCGGAGAGGGCACGGCGTTCGGAGTACCGACTTCAGTCGGGTTTTGCCTTCGTTGACGGCAAAACCCGACTGAAGTCGGTACTCCGAACGCCGTGGAAAGAATAAGGTGAACGAATGGATGTCAGCTCGCTGTCTCTTCCCGCCCGTCGCGAATTCGGCTCGCTGGATAAAGGGCTCCTGTCGGTATCAATCGTCTGCGGTGCAGGCTACCTGATCGCGCCGTTTCTGTCGGCATCACAAAGTTCGCCAGCCGGCGCCGCCGCGATAGTCATCGTGATCATCAAGGGACTGGCGGTTTTGCCGCTGGCGCTGCTCGCGGTTCACCGGCTCGACGGGCGCGACCGCGTGCTGCTCGGCGGCGCGCTGGCATTATCAAGCCTCGGTGATGTCTTTCTCGCGCTGCGGGGCGGCGAGCATTTTATCTTCGGGCTGCTCTCGTTCCTCGTCGCGCATTTGCTGTACATCGCCCTGTTCGCGCGCCACTGGCCGAAGCCTTTGCTCACCGCGCGGCGGCAGAAACTGCTCATTGCTGTCGTGTTGCTCTTCAGTCTGGTGATGATGTGGTGGCTGCTGCCTCTCGCAGGCGGGTTGATGATTCCTGTCATGGTTTATTACTGCGTGCTGACGGCGATGGTCGTGTCGGCGACGCTGGCGGGATTCGGGGGCGGCCCGGTTGCCGTCGGGGCGGTGTTGTTTATGATTTCCGATTCGCTGATCGGCATCAGCAGATTCAGATGGGCGACCGGCGGCCTGACCGCGGGCTTTCTGATCTGGTCAACCTATTACCTCGCGCAGTATTTCATCGCGACCGGTGTGATCGGTGAAAGGCGGGAAGCGAAGCGGTGAAAGCGGAGACCTTTTATTTCAAAGCGGATGATGGCGCCATGATCTTTGTCCGTCACTGGCAGCCTGACGATCAGGCAAAGGCGGTCATCCACATCGCGCACGGTCTGGCCGAACACTCCGCCCGTTACGAACGACTGGCCGGGGCGCTGACTGCCTGTGGTTATCACGTGTACGCCGGTGATCACCGCGGGCACGGTCAGACTATCGGGAGGCCCGACGGCCTGGGCCATTTCGCGGACCGCGACGGCTGGAATCGCCTGGTTCGGGACTGGTCGCAGCTGATTGCCGCGGAGAGATCGGCCCACTCCGGATTGCCGGTGATCGTGATGGGCCACAGCATGGGGTCACTGGTCGTCCGCCAGTTTCTCAGGGATCACAGCCACGAAATTGCCGGCGCAGTCCTGTCGGGCGCAAACGGTCAGGTCAGCCCGCTCGTTTACCTCGGCAAATTCATCGCCCGGCTCGAACGGCTGCGCTTGGGAAGGCGCGGCAGAAGCCGGCTGATCAACACCCTGTCATTCGACAGCTTCAACAAACAGTTCCGGCCAGCCCGCACGGCCTTCGACTGGCTGTCACGCGACCAGGCGGAAGTGGACAAATACATCGCCGACCCGCTCTGCGGCTTCATCGCCACAACGCAATCCTGGGCAGACTTTCTCGACGGCATCACCGAACTCGCGAGGCCTGAAAACCTGAAAGCGATCAGGAAGGATCTGCCCGTTTACGTCTTCACCGGCGCGCTCGACCCGGTGACCGGGAGCGCAAAGGGCGCGGAAAAACTGGTGAGTGATTTCAGGGGCGTGGGGATGACCAACCTGACTTACAAGGCTTATCCCGAAGCGCGTCACGAAACGCTCAACGAAATCAATCGTGATGAGGTGACGAACGATTTGCTTGCCTGGCTTGATCGTGTGGTGGTGAAGTGAGGGGGCGCACCCGGTGCCTGTTCCCAGTGCGCCATTTCATCTCTCCGACGACTGCCAGCCCTTCCGGTAAAAGACCTTCAGCTTCCCCAGTTCCCGCGGCGCATTCACCATCAGTTGCAGTTTGTGCCAGCGCGACTCGGCGGTCGCGTCGGTCGGGTAGAAGCCGACGACGTACTGGTGGCGCAGCATCAGCGCGATGCGCGTGTAAATGTCCGTGACCTCTGACTCCTCACGCGGGAAGAAGGTCAGCCCGCCGGTCGCGCCGGTCATGCTTTCGAGCGTGCCGACCCCCGCGCCCGATTCGGTGATGCTGATCGCATAAATCTGCGCGTCGGTCTCCTTCAGTTCCTTGCGCAACTCGCCGTAGGAATAGCGGCTGCTGTTTTCCTCGCCGTCGGAAATGATCAGCAGCGCTTTTTTAGGGTGGCGGCCCTTCTTCACCTTGTCGAGCGCGAGGTAGGTGGCGTCGAAGAGCGCCGTGCTGCCTTTCGATTTGATGAAGACCGTGCGGTTGAGAATCTCGTTGGGCAGCGAGGTGAAATCCTGCACCAGCTTCGGCCGGTCGTTGAAGGCGATGACGAAGTATTCGTCGTCATCGTGCGAATTTTCAAAGAGCCCCCTGAGCGCGTGCAGCGCCTGCGAGGAGAGCGGCCTCATCGAACCGGACACGTCGTAAATGATCCCAAGGGTGAGCGGCGCGTCGTCATCCGAAAAGAGCGCGATCTCCTGCCGGACGCCGTCGTCATAAATCTCAAAGTCCTCCCTGGTCAGCCCGGCGACGAAGCGCCTGTTCCGGTCGCTCACCGTCACCGTCACGCTGACCAGCTTCGTTTCGATGATGATCCGGTCGCTCTGTTTCTGCTGCGGAGGTTTTGCGGGATCGGGCTGCCGGCCGCTTTTGCCCGGCGTCTGTTCGCCGGGTTTCTGCGGGGCCTGCGACTGATCGCCGGGCTGGTTCGGCTGCCCGCCCGGCGCGGCGCTGAAGGCGGTGAAGGAGACGGCGAGCGAAAGGGCCGCGATGAAGGAAGCGAATCTGTGTTTCATGGCGAATGCCTCCGGACGGATGACCACGGGTCTTACCGGCGCTTTCTTTTGCGCTGCTCGATCAGCAGATCGAGCTTCAGCCTCTTTTCATCTCTCAGCTTTTTGAGACTGGTTGCGGCATCCCTGTCCGCGCAGGTTTCCAGCCTCGCATTCAGCGTTTCGATCTCTCTGAGCAGTTCGATCTCCTCGGGCACGATGTTGGCGTTCTTCAGAATTGAGTTCGCCAGCCGCCGGTCTTCGGGCGTGGCAAAGTATGCGGTCAGGTCAATCGGCCTGCCCCTGCCGGGGAGGTCGTCGAATTCGCCTTTGTCCATCGCGTCACGGATGATGTTTTCGACGAGCTTCTCAAAAGACATATCGCTCACTTCAACTCGACGATGACGTCGCGGCCCTGCCAGTGCTGAGACCGGCCGTCAGCCGGGAAGGCAATTTCAATCAGCTGCCACCCGCCTTGTTCGCCCTTCAGCGACGCGGCTGAAATTGTAGCCAATTTCAACCCGCCGCGCACCCGGACGATGTAACTCTTCCCGGTGAGGCCTTCGACATGGATTGATAATCCGGTTGCCGACGGCGTCGTGACTCTCAGCACCTTCAGCGAACTGGTGCGGTCGCCGATCTGCGGCGCGGCCAGAGGCACATCAACCTCAATGCCGCCGTCGAATGCGACCTCCACTGTTGCCCGCCGCCGCAACTGCAATTTGAACCCGCAGACGGTATCAACGCCGGTCGGCAGGGCTTTGAACTCGACCGGGCTGCCGTCAACCAGCACGCGCCTTACTTCCGCCAGCGCCGGGAGCGCCGGTGTGAAGAGCAGCGACAGCGGTTCATCATCATCCTTCGAGATTTCATACCTGAGGCTTGAATAACCGGTGCGCCGGGCTTCAATGGTCAGTCGGCTCGCGCCCACGCGGAGGTTTCTGACTTTTATTCTGTCCCACGAGGCCGGCAGCTGCGGCGCGAAACCGACCTGCTTTGCCCCCGCTTCCGGGCGCAGGCCGAGGAGTCCGCGAACGAGCGGCGTGATGACCATCCCCGAAGAGAAGAGCTGGTGCGGGACCGATTCATCGAGCGGGTGGTAATAGTCGCCCGACAGAATCTCGGGGTGATCGCCGAGCGCGAAATCAAAAGTCAGATTCGCGACCTGTTTAAGATGCGCGAAGGCCGAGTGTGAATGATGGTAAGCGTATTCGCCCGTCGCGACGAAGCCGGTCAGGAACGGCCACACGCCGCCGTTGTTGTAGGCCATCGGGTCATAAGCCGGACTATTGTTGCTGAGCATGCGCGTCCCCCAGTCGGTACTCAGCTGCGCGGAAGCCAGGCCGGCCAGCGTCTTACTTACCCGCTCCGCCCTGAGCTGGCTGAACATCATCGGCACCGCGGCCCAGGCGGTGACCTCCATATTCTGCCCGATCTCGCCCTGCTTGTTTTTCGTCAGCGCGTAAGCGTAGCGGCCTTCGCTCTGGTTCCAGTAGCGCGCGTTGATTGCGTCGTGAGCTTTATTCTCCCTTTCGAGCGCGAGCAGCGCCAGTTGATCGTCTTTCATCGCCCGCGCCAATTCGAGCATCGCGGTCGAGGCTTCCAGACTGGTCGCGGCAAGGTAGATGTCCTGATGCAGACCCTCGAGCAGCGAGCCGAGTTCCGACGCGCCCAGGCCCGCTTTGGAATTTTCGATAATGCCGTCGCCATCCGCGTCGTTGTCAATGCAGAACTGCCAGGCCTTTTTCAGCACCGGCCAGAGTTCCTCGATCAGTTCTTTGTCTCCGCTTTGCAGGTAATAGTTGTAGACGGCCGCGATGTAGAAGGGCGTCGTGTCGGCGTGGTAGTAAGCGTACGGGTATTCCTCGAACCATTTGATCATCCCCGCCGACTGCGAAATCTCGTGCGTAATCTTGCCGTCGGCGCGCTGGTATTTCGCGAGGAACCTGAAAGTCGCGCGCACCGAATCGAAATCGCCACAGCCGGTCATCGCGTACGAATTGATCGCCGCGTCCCCGCCGAAGAACCAGCCGAAGCCGGGCCGCGCCCCGTCGCCCGTCGCGCCCCAGCCCGCGACCAGCCCGAGGCCGAGGTCGGGGTTGTCAACCATCCCCTTGTCGAGCGCGACCTTCGCCCATTCGAAAGCCAGGTTGAGCTGGGCGTCGGGCGATTCGATGCTCATCATCTCATCGCGCAACCGGCGGTAATGCGCGAAGGTCTGCCGATACTGTTCAGAAATCGAGGCCGCGAGTTTGTTGTAGAGGTCAACGACCGGCTGACGGCCATTCGTGCCGCCCGCGATGATGAGCGGGTAAAAGAATTTCCCGGCCTGCTGCGGATCAACTTTGATGTCAAAGCGCAGCGCGCCGGACGCGAGCTGGTGCGCCGGCGTGGCCGCGCCTTTCGTGGCCGCGGGGCAGCCGAACAGGCCGTTGAATTTGCGGCGGCTCTCGCTGACGACGAAAGCCTTCAGGTCGCCGCGCCAGCCCGCGCTCTGCCCGCCTAGTCCGCCCGGCCACATCGGTTTCAGGTCGGGGACGAAACTGACCGTGATGGTGAGCGGGCGCGCGGTGTCAATGTCGAGCAGGATGATCGAACCGGCTTCGTCAATCGGCGAGAGGAAGTGGGCGCGGATGGTGAAGAGCTGATTCGACGCGACCAGCGTCGTCGCTTCGGGGCGCGCGATGATGCGTTCGACGCAGGCGGCGAAATCAACCGGCGCGTCCTGACCTTCGACGCTGACGCTCAGGCGCGCGTCGTGAAAGAGCTTGATCGGGAAGACCCAGGATTCAAACACGCCCGATTCGTGGCCGAAAATCGCCGACCTGCGACCGACGGCGTCGAAATAAACATTGGGCCGGGTGGCGCGGGCGAGTTCAATCGGGTTGGGCGAGAGCGCGAATTTTTCCGGCAGCCCGACGGGCTGACCTGGTGAGACGGCCTGCGCCGCGGCGATGAAGGTACAAAACAGCAGGGAAGTGATCAGCGGGACGGTTCTCGGGTTCATTCTTTTTCCCATCAGCAAAGGGATCAGGGTGTTGCTGATGGTATCCCGGTCACCGTTCCGGCGTCCACCCCGCTAAAGGGGCCGACGCTGCCTGATTATTGTGGGGGCTCATTCTTCTGCTTCACCATTTCGGCCGTCACTGACGGCGGGAGCCGGTCGAACCGTTTCACCAGGGCCGCCAGATGCCGGATGTCATCGTCAGAAAGCAGGCCGCCACACGCGGGCATCCCGGTGTTGCGAATCCCGTGTCTGATGATCTGGCTGAGTTCTCCTTCCGAGTACCGTGTCGCCTGACCGGCCAGTTGCGGCGCGGGCGGGTAAAAGTATGCGCCACGGACGCCGGGTTTGCCCGTCAGGGTGCCGTGACAGCTCGCACACATCTGGCTGTAAATTTCCGCGCCGGCCCTCAGGCTCTCTTCAGTCGGTGAAATCGGATTGTCCTCTGTTGTGGCGTGACGCGCGACGGAAGCGCGGAGCGCCATTGACATCAGACGGGCTTCCAGAGCGGGCGGCGGGTTATCCGCACCGACACTGATCAGCCCCAGCCTCATCACCGCGAGCGGAGCGGCCAGCAGGACGACGATGGCAGTGAATGCGCCGCAGATAAACATCTTCATCGGATAATTCTCCTACTCCCTGACGACCAGAGTTCCATTCATCTCTTCGTGGCCGTCGCCGCAGAACACGTGACAAGCGAAAGGGAAGGTTCCGGTTTTATCCGGCGTGAAGCCCACGCGGCGGGTCGCGCCCGGGACGACTTCCTTCCGGATTCCGAACCCGGGCAGGTAGAATCCGTGCTTTCGATCCAGTGAAGTCAGCTCGATCACCACCGGCACGCCTTTTCTGACAGTGATCGTGGCGGGGCTGAACTCGAACTTCCTTGCGGTGACGCGAATCACCTGTTCGTCGGCTGGTGGCGTTACTTTTTTTGCCGCTGCGAGGACAGGCTTCTGTTTTGCTGTCCTGCGCCCCGGCCTCTGAGCAGCGGCATTGAGTGCTACTCCCAGAACTAAGCTGATTGTGATCAGCGTAATCGTTCGCTTCATCACGCTATCCTTTCGTCACCGGCAGTTCAGTGATTTCATAACCGGCTTTTTGCGTCCCTGCCTTCACGTCGCGGAAGCCGAGACCTTTGTAAGGCGCGGCGGCGTCCCAGGGCAGCGGGGCTTTTTTCGGCACCGAGCCGGGCGCGGGCAGCGCGAACATCAGCGACTTCGCCGAGTGATGCGCAATGTGCCCGGTCTCGTGATGGTGTTCCTGATGGATGTGGCCGTAAAAGACCGTGACATTCTGAAAAGGCATGAGGCTGTCAATGACGGCCGAAGCGTCGCGCGTCGCCCAGTCCCATTGCGGGTAGAGGTCAAAGAGCGGGCGGTGAGTCAGCACGACTATCGGGGCGTCGCGTCTGAGCTTCCGCAAATCGGCCCTCAACCATTCGAGCTGCGCTTCGCCGATGATGGCTTCAGGGTCGGAGACGTTGTCGAGGACGATGAAATGCACGCCCTTGTGGTCGAAGGTGTAATGCATTTCGCCGAAGACTTCCTGAAATGCCTCGCCGCGGTCGAGCGAGGCGTCATGCTCTCCGGGCATAAAGCGAACCGTCCCGGCTTTCAATCCGCCGGCGATCTCGCGGAATTGTTTCATCCTCTCGCGCCGCAGTTTCGGATCGTCCGTGGTGTGGGTCAGGTCGCCGGTGAAGACGACGAAGTCGGGTTGCGCGTCGAGGCCGTTGACCGCCGCGACGGCTTTTTTGAGCGTCCCTCCGGCGTCGGGGTTGACCTTCGGCCCGTCGAAGCCCCAGTGCGTGTCGGAAAGCTGGACGAATGAAAATTCCCCGGGCGTTGCAGTCTCCCCGGCCGCGCAGCCGGCGAGGCCCGAGGCGAAGACGATTCCGCCCAGGCCCGCCAGCCGGATAAAGTCGCGTCTGTTATAGTTCATGGCCACGTTCTCCCCGAAAAACCAGTTGGTTGTTGAAGCGTCATTCGGCACGGCGAATGACGAATTCTTCCTGCGCCCACTGAGACCGTGTGCGGGGCGGAAAAATTCCCGCGCCGGGTAAAAAAACGGCGCCGGGAATAAAATTGGCGGCAAACCGGTCTTGTCTTTTACGGGGTCACCACAACGGAGCGAAGAGCGGGTGCAGGAATCAAAAAAAGTTGCAGGCAGACTCACGAGCTTTGAGGAAGCCGTGCTGCCGCATTTGTCCGCCGCTTACAATCTGGCGCGCTGGCTGACGCGGAACGATCACGACGCGGAAGACGTGGTGCAGGAAGCATACCTGCGCGCCTTCAGGTTTTTCGGCGGTTATCGCGGCGGGGAGAGCCGCGCGTGGCTGCTCTCGATCGTGCGGCACACCTGCTACACGTGGCTGCAGCGGAACAGGACGCATGAATTGACCGAGTTCGATGAAGAAACTCACGCCCTCGAAGCGGACACCCCGACCCCCGAGGCCGCGCTCTTACAACGAGCCGATCAGCAGCTGCTCAGGCGGGCGCTGGAGGAATTGCCGGTTGAATTCCGCGAAGTCCTGATCCTGCGCGAACTGGAAGGGCTGTCTTACAAGGAGGTCGCCGAGGTGGCCGGGGTGCCGATTGGGACAGTCATGTCGCGCCTCGCCCGCGCGCGCCTGCGGCTCCAGCAGGCTCTGACCGTCTGTCCGAAAAAGGGGGACTGAATGAATTGCCAGGAAATGCAACGCCTGCTCCACGGTTATCTCGACGGCGAACTCGACCTCGTCAGCAGTCTTGAAGTCGAACGCCACCTGCAATCCTGTCAGGCGTGTTCGCAGGCTCACGAGACACAGCAGGCGCTGCGATCAGCCATCAGAAACAGTGAGCTGTCTTTTGAGCCTTCGGCGGATTTCCGCAGGCGCGTCCGTTCGGCGGTGCGAGCTGAAAGCAGGGCTGAGTCGGGGAATCGTGTGTGGCCGTGGCGCGGGCTGTTTGCCGCGGCTTCAGTGGTTGCTCTGATGATTGTGAGTCTCGCGATTTTACCTGCGCTCTTCCGCCCCGCCGCCGATGACTCGCTTGCGCGGGAAGTGGTTTCGAGTCACGTGCGCTCGCTGATGGCTGATCATCTGACCGACGTACTCTCGACCGACCAGCATACAGTCAAACCATGGTTCAATGGGCGGCTGGATTTCTCGCCGCAGGTGATTGACCTGAGCGGCAAAGGATACTCATTGATTGGCGGGCGGCTCGATTACCTCGGCAACAGAACCGTCGCGGCGGTGATTTACCAGCGCCGGCAGCATTTCATCAACCTGTTCATCTGGCCCTCGTCCGAACCGGCTGCGGATGAAAAGAGCCTGTCGCGGCAGGGGTACAATGTGATCCACTGGACGGCGTCAGGGATGACGTGGTGGGCAGTCTCCGATTTGAACGGCGGCGAACTGCACGAGTTTGCCTCGGCAGTCAGGACTCAGGCCCTGTCAGTGAGACTCGCGAATCAGTACCGCGAGCGGGAGCGACGCTCGCGGTACTGATTCCGGCTCTGATTTCAATCATTCGAGGCTCCGGCCGCCATTGCCTGAGCCCGTTTCTGCAATCGGAAATATCCGAAGCCCGCGATCAGCGTGAGCATCCCGGCGCTCGTATAAAATAGTCTGACGATCCCGAGCGCCTGCGCCATTGAGCCGGAAAAGACGAGGCCCACGAGCTGGGCGACGGAGAGCAGGGCCCAGACGCTGCTGCTTACGCGCCCGACGAGCGCGATGGGCGTCTCCTGCTGGATCAGGGTCTGCGACGAGACCATGATCAGGGCCGCGCCGATCCCGATGCCGAAATTGCCGAGCGCCGCCGCCCACACCTGGTTGACCGCCGCCATCAGCGCCACCGAGACGCCGATCCCCAGCAGCCCCTCGATCACCAGATGGGTCTTCGACCTCGTTCGCGCAAAGCGGTTGATGAAAAGCGTACCGAAGATCATGCCGATGCCGACGAGCGAGTTGATGAAGCCGAACATCTTTGTCCCCGCCTTCAGGAAATCCCTGATGTAGACGGCGAGGAGCGGGCTGAAACTGCTGATCGCGAACATCCCGGCGGTCAGCGAAATGATGACGAACGAGATGCTCGCGTGGGTGAAGATGAATTTCATCCCGGCGCCGAGTTCAGTCACCACCGAGCCGACTGTTTTGCCGCCCGTCGCGGCGGGCGCCGTCTGCTCCCGCCTGATCACGAGCGGCGCGATCATCGCCGCCGAGAAGAGGAAGCTGAAGCTGTCAATCAGGTAGCACGAGTTCTCGCCGAGCGACCCGACCATCGCGCCGGCGAGCGCCGGGCTGATGATGCGGACTACCTGCATCGCCTGCTGCATCAGGGCGTTCGCGGCGAGCAGCCCTTCGCGCGGCACGATCGTGCGCAGCGTGACCGACTGCGCCGGGATGAAGAAGGTCGAAACCGTGCTGAGCAGGAGCAGGATCGCGTAGATCCCGTTGAGGCGCGAGTTGAAGACGAGCGCGAGCGCCAGCACCGCGCGGACGAGGTCGCTCGTGATCATCGTCCGTTTGAGGTCCCAGCGATCCACGAACACGCCGGCGACCGGGCCGATGAAGGCCATCGGGATCATAAACGAGATGATCACCAGAGTGACCTGCGCGGGCCCGGCGTTCAGCTTGTAAGTCACCACGCTGATGACGGCGAAGACGGCCAGGAAGTCGCCGAACAGGCTGACCAGCTGGCCGAGCCAGAGCCGGCGGACGGCGCGGATCTGCAGGACTTCACGGAATGAGAGTGGTTGTGCGGGGGAGTCCATAACGGGTTACACCTCGAAGTGAATGTCCAGTCTTCCGCCCGAGGCGGACTGACTTTGCTCTCTTCAATCAGAAGAGACAAACGGAGCGGGAAAGGATAGCAGACCGGGGCAAAAATATCCGCGGTGGAAACGGGAGCAGGGCGGACCGGAGAACGAAGGCCGTCGCAGTGATGGGGGCGGGGATTCTGCCTCATTACTGATTTGAGGCACACTGAGCCCCGGAATTTCCGTGAGGCTGTGTGTCACGGCTGACGCCGTCCCCACCCGGGAATCAGTGCTTACACCTTCGCCGACAGCCCGTCATCATTCAGCACGGCGCGCTTCTTCTGCAGGTACGCGATATTGGCGAGGTGTGGGCCGGTGACGGCGCTGTGGCCGACTTCGACGGGCGCGTTCGGCTCCTTGCGCGACCTCACGCATTCGAGGAAATTGGCCGTGTGCGGGTCGGTCGGGATGCCTCCTTTGAACTCGTGAATCGGGGCGGGCGGGATGTTTGGCCGCTTCCACACTTCCGGGAAGACGCGGAAGCCGTCGTCATCGAGTACCATTGTCGCCTTCTTGCCCTGAATCGTGATCTTCCAGCTGTCTTCGTAGGAATTGGCATAAGACAGCGTCCACGTCGCGAGGAAGGTCGGGTATTCAAACACGGCGCTGAACGTGTCGGGGACTTCGCCGAATTTCTGCATGCAGATCATCCCCTGGCAGACGGCCGTCTTCGGCGGCTTGCCGTCATTGCAGAACCACTGGATGACGTCCATCAGGTGCGTGCCCTGATCGGTCATATGCCCGCCGTTGTAATCGAAGTAGCTGCGCCAGTGAAAGAAGCGCGGCGGGGTCAGTTCATGGCGGTGTTTGGCGGGCCCCTGGAAGCGATCCCAGTCGAGATTGCCTCTGAACTTCATTTTGCTCACATCCACCGGGCGGTTCCAGTACCACTGCGCGCGGGCGAGCGCGATTTCACCGAGCGTGCCTTCATCAACCAGCTTCTTCGCGGCGCGCACCATTTCTGAACTGCGCCGCTGCATGCCGACCTGCACGACCTGCTTCGTGTTGCGGACGGCCCGGACGATCTTAGCCCCCTGTTCGAGCGAGAGCGCGAACGGCTTTTCGGTGTAAACGTCCTTGCCCGCCTGCACCGCGTCAATCACGACCTGCGCGTGCCAGTGGTCGGGTGTGGCGTTGAGGACGGCGACGACATCCCTGTTGTCGAGGACTTCGCGGTAGTCGTAAGTCGCCTTAGACCCGGCGCGCGCGAGCTTCAGTGTGTCGTTCTGCCGAGGCTCGTAAACGTCGCAGACCTGAATGAATTCAAGCCGGTCTTTCCCGACCGAGTTGAGTGAACTCATGACGGATTGCCCGCGCCCGCCCGCGCCGATGATCGCCATCTGGATGCGGTCGTTGGCGCCGAGTACGCGGCCGTATGAACTGGCCGTGAGCAGGCCGGCCCCGCCCGCGGCGCCGGCTGTTTTGACGAACTCCCTGCGTCCGTTCTGATGCTCGTGATGATTTGTCATTCGCCACCTCCGGGGTTGCTGGTGAAAGGGAAGGGAACGTTGCTGGTAATTACGTAACGGATACTACAACCGGCGGTGAAGCCGCATCAAGCACGGTGGTGAAATTCGGCAGGGCCTTTTTCAGGCTCTGCCGGTCTTGCTATAATCACGCGCCCTTGCCGAAAGAGTGCTGCCCCGGAATCCCGCCCCGGGCGGGTCCGGGAATTTACCCCCAGTCAGACAGGAGACAATGATGGCTCAGGCAAAAAGTAACATCTACGACGCCATTGTCGTCGGTTCAGGTGCAACCGGCGGATGGGCGGCGAAGGAACTGACCGAGAAAGGCATGCGCGTGATCCTGCTCGAAGCCGGCCCGAAGCGGGATCCGATGAAGGAATACACCGAACACACCTGGCCGTATGAACTCAAATATCGCGACTCGGTGCCTCAGACCACGCTCTACAAAGCGCGGCAGCCGGTCCAGTCAAAATGCTACGCCTGCGGCGAATACAGCCATCAATTCTTCGTTGATGACGTGGACAATCCTTACACGACGGCTGACGGCAGGCCGTTCGACTGGATTCGCGGGCGGCAGGTCGGCGGGCGCACGCTGATGTGGGGCCGCCAGTCCTATCGTTTCTCCGATTACGAACTGAAAGCCGCGAGCCGCGACGGGTTCGGCGAGGACTGGCCGATCAGTTACGAGGACCTGAAGCCTTACTACGAGCGCGTCGAGCAGTTCGTCGGCATCAGCGGGACGGCAGAAAACATCCCGAACCTGCCCGATTCGATCTTCCTGCCGGGGATGGCGATGACCTGCGGCGAAAGGCTCCTGAAGAAGGCGGTCGAGGGCAACTGGCAGGATCGCCGCGTGATCATCGGGCGGGTCGCGATGCTGACGAAAAAACACCAGGGGCGCGCCGCCTGTCATTACTGCGGCCACTGCGAGCGCGGCTGCACGACGGATTCGTATTTCAACAGCCCCGGCTCGACTATCCCCGCGGCGATGAAGACAGGCCGGCTGACGCTGCGCACCGACGCCGTCGCCAGCCACATCATCGTTGACACGAACTCGGGCAAGGCGAAAGGCGTCGCCTTCATTGACCGCACCACGAAGAAGGCTCAGGAGGTCTTCGGCAAGGTGGTGGTGTTGTGCGCCTCGACGATTGAATCAACGCGGCTGCTGCTCAACTCGGCGACCCGCCAGCACCCCGAAGGCCTGGGCAATTCATCGGGCGTGCTGGGCCGTCACCTGATGGATCACACCTACGCGATCAGCGTCGGAGGGATCGTGCCGGTCGTGGCGAAGTTCCCTTATAACTACGACGACGGGCGCAACAATGGGATTTATATCCCGAAGTTCCGCAATGTCCGGGAGAAATACCCGAAATTCCTGCGCGGTTACGGAATTCAGGCTTCGGTGCAGCGGGGCATGTTCCCGACGCACCTCAGAAACATCCCCGGCTTCGGCGCGACGATGAAGAAATTGATCCGCGAGACTGCCGACGCGCCGCCCTTCTGGATCGGCGCCTTCGGCGAAATGCTGCCGCGCCCGGAAAACAGAGTGACCATCAATAAGGCGAAGAATGACGCCTGGGGCATTCCGGTCGCGCACATTGACTGCCGGCATTCGGACAACGAGCGCGAGATGGCGAAGGATCAGCTGGAAACGATGGAGGAGATGGTGCGCGCCGCCGGGTTCGAGGTTTACTGGAAGAACGGACAGCTCGCGCCCCCGGGCCTGTGCATTCACGAAGTCGGCACGGCGCGGATGGGCAGTGACCGGAAAAAATCGGTCCTCAACCAGTTCAATCAGAGCTGGGACGTGGAAAACGTCTTCGTCACCGACGGCGCGAGCTTTGTCTCGCAGGGCTGCCAGAATCCGACGCTGACGATGATGGCGCTGACGGTGCGGGCCTGCGATTACATTGTGGATCAGGCGAAGAAAGGGGAGCTTTAGGATTCGCCGCTGATCAGGAGGTGATTTATGCGGCCGGCAGTAATTGCCTTCACACTGCTGCTCGCCTGTCCCGCGACGGGCAGCGCGCAGCAGACAGCCGGTAATGCCGGCGCCGAAAAGACTGGCGTCGCGGAGCAGAAACGCGCGCAGCAACTGCTGGCCGGAATTCGCGAAGCGCTCGGCGGCGAGGCGAATCTCAAAACCGTCCGCGGCCTCTCCTTATCCGGCGAGTATCGTCGCCGCGTCGCCGGTAAGGAATCGAGCGGTGAAATAAAGGTCGAGCTGCTCACCCCCGACAAGTTTCTGAAGATCGAGAAATCGAACCCGCGACCCGCGACCACCCTGACCTTGTGGCAGGCGGTGAACGGCAATCAGGTCTGGGTTGACAGGCAGGTCAGCAGGCCTTCCGCCGGGGATGACCGCAGCAGTGATGCCCCGGACGTGCAGGGTGCCAGAAGCACGCCGATTGCAAACGCGAGTGGTGGAATGAGGGATGTGGCGACCGGCAATACCACGGTCCGTAAAAACGCCCCGGGGACTGCCACGACGGAGAACAGTGTCCTTGGCACAAGGATTCCCACCCCGCAGGGGCCGGGGCTTGATACCTCCCCGACAAAAATCGCCGAAGAGGGCAAGGCCTCCGGGCAGAAGTCGGCCGCCACCAGCAGGCCGCCGGGGATCGAAAACCCCGAGATCAGAGCGGCGCTGGAAAAGCAGCTTCGTCGGGAATTCATCTGCCTGTCGCTCGTCTGGTTGCAGTCGGCCCCCGCGTCGTTTCCGCTCGATTTCACTTACGGCGGCGTGATCAAAACCGGAACCGGCGAGGTCGAAGCGATTGACATGACCGGCCCCGACGATTTCGCCGCGCGCCTCTTTGTGGATCAGAAATCACGCCGCCCGCTGATGATCAGTTATCGCGAGGTGGTCAGACGCGATGCCGGATATGTCGTCTCCGCCCCGGCAGGTGAGAGTAATCAGGCAGCGGCGAAGGCCGAAGCGGCTCAGGAAATCGCCGTGCAGCTTTATTTTTCAGATTACCGTCCTGTTAACGGAGTGTTGCTGCCATTCCTGATTACCAGAGCCGTCAACGGAGTGCCAGTGGATGAGTGGAAAATTGAAAAATACAAGATCAACCCCGACCTCAAACCGAAAAGGTTCGAGAAGAAATGAGAGCCGGACGACCAGAGTGATGATCAGATTCCTGCTGAACATCCAGGCCGCCTTGCTCGTGGCCCTGCCGATTTCGTCAGCCTCAGCCCAAAGCACTGAAAGAGTTTTTAAGGGCCGGGTCGCCGGCGCCAGAGTCACGATGAAGCTCAGGCGCAGCGGCAATCAACTCTCCGGCGCGTACTCCTACGACCGCATCGGCAGGGACATTGCGCTGAAAGGCTCGATTGACTCGGCGGGCAACGTCAAATTGCAGGAATTCGGCGACGGCGGCGCTCAGGCGACAGCCGCGTTCACTGGCAAACTGGAAGAACCAGGCAACCTGCTGACCGCTTGGCTCGACGGCGAATGGGCGAAGACCGGCGGAGGTAAGCAGGAAACCTTCTGGGTCAAAGAAGTGAATGCAGAGCCCGGCATCAATGTCACCGCGCAGGGCATCAAGGATGAAAAGCTCAAGACCCTTTCGATTGACGTCGTCTGGCCGGAGTTCTCAGGCATAGCGAACCCGAACGCCGCAAAGTTCAATGCCAGGGTCAAAGGCGATGTGCTGAAGCGCGTGGCGGAATTCAGGGCGTCGTACGCGAAAGATCACGGGAAGGGCGAAAGCTGGGGCTACACCGAAGACTACGATGTGGCGCTCGTGACGAATCAACTGATCAGCGTGCTTTTGACTGCGGGGCCGTACAGCGGCGGCGCGCACCCCGGTTACGGGGCCGAAAGCTACAACTATGATCTCGTGGCGGGGAAGTTCCTGACGCTCGCCGACCTGTTCAGGCCGGGCTCGAACTATTTGCAGGTGATCTCGAAACACTGCGCCGGCGACCTGCTGAAACGCGAAGGGCTGGATGATCAGAACGCCATCAGGGAAGGCGTTGCCCCGAAGGCGGAAAATTTCCAGGTCTGGAACCTCACGCGGCGCGGTCTGGTCATCGTCATCGAGCCGTACCGCGTCGGCCCGTATGCGGCCGGGCCGCAGTTCGTCACCGTCCCGTTCGGCGTGCTGAAACCCGTCATCAGGCCGGACGGCCCGCTGGCTTCGCTGGTGAAATAGAGCCCGCAGATCCTGATTGCCTTCAGCCACCGTAAGGTAAAGAGGTACATCCGTTGGGATGTGCTTTCACCTGCCCCTGACATCAGTAAAACTGGCGTTCAGTATTCATTTATCCTATTATCAGCGTGACGGCGCACGAGGGAACTCTGGATCAGACAAACTTCCGGCAGGTTACTCGCTACTCCCCGGTCGGACTTCACTGCACGACTGCGAGCAAAATATGGAGACATTACCATTGTCCTCTACCCCTGAACCCGGTGCCATCCCCGCTGGCGACCAGGACCTGACTGCGCTCGTCAGGTCAATTGCCGGCGGCGATCAGGCCGCACTGGGAACGCTTTACGACGCCACGAGCCGGCTGGTCTTCGGGCTGGCGCTGCGCATCCTTGGCGACCGCGCGACCGCCGAAGAGGTGATGCTGGATGTGTTCACGCAGGTCTGGCGTCAGGCGGGCAATTACGACAGGCACCGCGGCTCGCCGATGGCGTGGCTCATGACGATTGCCCGCAGCCGCGCGATTGATCGCCTGCGCTCGGGCTGGCAGGACCAGCAGCGTAAGGAGCCGCTCGATGCGGTCGGCCCGGCGCGCGCGCCCGGGGCGAGTCCCGAGGAATCCACCGAGATGGCAGAGCGCCGGCGGCTCGTCCGCAAGGCGCTCGGCGCCATCTCGCCCGAGCAGCGGGAGTTGATCGAAATGGCTTATTACGGCGGCCTGAGCCACAGCGAGATCGCGCTCCAGACCAGCCTGCCGCTCGGAACTGTCAAGACCCGCATCCGGCTCGGGATGCTAAAACTGAAAGAAAGACTTGGCCCGGTGTTGGAAGGAAACGTATGAGAAGTGATGAAGTGAATCAGGAAGAAGTTCAGGAACTGGCGGCCCTTTACGCCCTCGGCGCGCTCAGTCAGCGAGAGGCCCGCGCCTTCGAATCGCGGCTGACGGCAGGCGACACCGCCGCCGAAGCCGAACTGCACGCATTCGAATCGGTCGTGGCCAGCCTGAGTCTGGCGGCACTCGAAGCCGAGCCGCCGGCCGGCGCTAAAAACAAACTCTTCGCCCGTCTTGCCGCGGAGAGCGCGCCAGACGCACAGGAGCCGGAAACGAGCCCCGCACACAACGAAATCTTTCACGTCCGCGCCAGTGAAGGCGAATGGGTGCCCTACGCGAAGGGCATCCTGATGAAGCTGTTGTCGGAAGACAGGGAGGGAAATTCGCTGACCTTCCTGCTGAAGATGGCACCCGGCTCCCGGGTCGTGCGCCACTTTCATCACGGGGTCGAGGAATGCTATGTGCTTGAGGGCGACTTCCACATCGGGGATGAGGATTACGGCCCCGGCGATTTCCAGTGCGCGTTGCCGGGCAGCATTCACGAAGAGGTTTACACCAACCACGGCGCGATGGTGCTGATCACTGCGCCCGCCCGGTTCGAACCGATCCACTGATCGGTGGAGTCAGAAGGCAAAAGGCTGAAGTAAAAAGCAGTGGTCATTATCCAGGACGGCCTGTTCTGTGACTCACCTGCTTTTTACTTCAGCCTTTTGCCTTCTGACTTCTAACTTCCGCAGTTAGTTCACTCCCGCCGCTCTGGCCGCCACGGCCGCTTTCCCGCGGCGAATCTGCATTTCATTGAACAGATAACTCGCCCCGGCGAATTTCTCGGTCAGGAACAGGACGTAGCGGATGTCCACGGCCAGCGTGCGATTGAGCGACGGCTCGAAGGCGTAATCGCCGCCCAAGCCTTCGTAGTTTCCGTCGAAAGCGAGGCCGATCACTTCACCCTTGCCGTTCATCACGGGCGAGCCGGAGTTGCCGCCGGTGATGTCGGTCGTCGTCAGAAAGTCCACCGGCACGTCATTCAGCCGCGGCTCGAAGTAGGTGCCAAAATCCTTCGCGCGCCGCAGCTCTTTCAGCTTCTGCGGGACGTTGAACGGCTCTTCGCCGGTGTCCTTGTCAATCACGCCGCCGAGCGAAGTCTGGTAGTCGTAGGTGACCGCGTCGCGCGGCTTGTAGCCTTTGACTTCGCCGTAGGTGAACCGCAGGGTGAAATTGGCGTCGGGGTAATAGGCCCCCTTCTTCATCTCCAGCATCCCGCGGACGAATTCCGGGCGCAGTTTCGTGATCGTGCTGTTGAAGTTCGCCTGCCGCTGGTTGAGCGGCTGCGTCTCGTCCACGACCTGAATCGCCAGCTTGAGCGCCGGGTCGTCAATCGCGCGGATTTCCGCGGGCGTGGACTTCATCAGCTTCGTCACAGCCTCGAACGATTTGAACTGCGACCCTTCGATCAGCTTGCGCGCATACTCCTCCTCGGCCTTGCGGCGCTCGTTGCCGGATTTGCCCGCGAAGAGTTGTTCGACAAACTGAATCCGCTGCTCTGCGGGCAGTGCCGCCGCGCCGGCCAGCGCGCCCGCGAGCGCCTTCGCCTCCGAATTCACGTCCATGTCTTTCCAGCTGGGCTCGATCTGCGCCATGATGCGCTTCACGCCGTTCTCACTGAACTGCGGCGCACGCTCGGCGGCGGGTTTTTCCTGATCGAGCGCGCGCTGGTATGCGAAGCCCAGCACGCCGATCAGGTCGGCCGAATTGCTCAACTGGTTGAGCGCGTTCAGGCGCTGGTAAAAGGAGGTCAGATCGGCGTAGGTCGCCGCGATCTGCGGCAGCACGTTGCCGTATTTCGCTTTGGCCGCCGGGTTACTCTCCAGCCATCTGGTGAACTCGGCTTCCTGTGCCCGCTTGCGTTCGGCCAGGTTCATGCGGCGCAAGCCCTGCACCGCGCCCTCGAAGGCCTTCAGCGTATTGTTCAGGCTGAAGATCCGATCAGCGTTGCGGATCTTCGCCGCCGGATCCTTCTGCCCCTCCTCGGTCAGCGCCGCGACCTGCTGCTTGATCTGCGCGATGGTGTCGGGCAGCTGGTACTTCTCGCGGAACTCAATCGAGTACGATTCACGGTAACGATACGTCGCGCCGGGGTAGCCCATGATCATCGTGAAGTCGCCTTCCTTGACGCCGGTGGCGTTAATCGGCAGGAACTTCTTCGGCTTGAAGGGCACGTTGCTCTGATTGAAGTCCGCCGGCTTGCCGTCGGGCCCGACGTATGCGCGCAGGTAGGCGAAATCGCCGGCGTGGCGCGGCCACTCGAAGTTGTCCGGGTCGCCCCCGAAGAAGCCGATTGATTTCGGCGGCGCGTAAACCAGCCGCACGTCCCTGACCGTCAGGTAGGTGTAGAGGAAATATTGCAGGCCGCTGGTCATGTCCATGACCTGAGTGCGGTAGCCTTCCTTCGCGCGGTCGCCGAGCGCGGCCTTGGCGATCTCGGCCTTGCGCGCGTTGATGGCGTGGTCGCGCTCTTCGGGCGACATCTCGGGTTTGACGGCGGAGAGTACTTCGTTCGTCACGTCGTGGTATTCCTGCGTGACGGAGACGCTGTAACCCTTCAGCTGAATCTCCTTGTCGCGCGACGGCGCCAGAAAGCCGTTATTGATCAGGTTGCTGTCAACCGTGCTGTTCTGCGTGACGCCCTCGAACGCGCAGTGGTGGTTGGTCAGGATCAGGCCCTCGGGTGAGACGAAGGAGCCGGTGCAGCCGATGCTCAGTTGCACGACCGCGTCCTTCAAGGAAGCCTTCGTCGTGCTGTAGATGTCGTCGGCGTTCAGTTGCAGCCCGCGACTCTTGAGCTTGCTGATCGGCAGCTTGTCAATCGTGTCGGGCAGCCACATCCCCTCGTCGGCCAGTAAAGAGAAGGGAGAGATGACCAGCGAAGTGATCATCAGCGATATTGTCAGAACTCTGCGTAACATTGGATAACTCCTCAAATCATGTCCGGCGAACCGGGAAGTCTGCCGGGCAAGCCTCACAACGTGATCAGTATTTCCGCCCGACTCGTCTGAATCAGTGAACAGGCGGCTTCGTAGACTCTTTCTTCGGAAATAGTTTCGGCGCTGACTCCGCGAATGTGTGCGTGATTTCTGCCGAGCAGGTCGTCGGGCGAAGGGCCGTCGGTCGCCGACACCGCGACGACCGGCGTCCCGACCGCTGCCGCGACATGCGCCGGGCCCGAGTGATTGCCGATGAAGACGCTCAGTCGCGCGAGCGCCGAAACGAAGTCAGGCGTCTTCGGCGATTCAAGCACGACCGCGCGCCCTTTCGGCAGTCCGGCGGCAATCCGCTTGGCCAGCCCGCGTTCGCGCGGCCCGGCGAAGACGATCACTCGCGCATTAAAGTTATGAATCAGTCGCGCCGCGATGGAAGCGAATCGTTCGGCGGGCCACCGCTTCCGGGCGCTGCCCGAGCCCGGGTGAATGCCGACGAGCAGTTCGCCCGTCGTTAATCCGTTTTTCCGCAGCAGCCGGTCAATCCGCTCATCCGCCTCGCGCCCGGTCGCGAGCTTCGGCGCGGCTTCGAGCGGGCGCACGCCGAGCGGTTCGAGCATTTCAAGGTAACGTTTCGCCTGATGCTTCTGACCCGCAGGGAATTTCGCGAGCGCCCCGGCCAGCCGCCCGATCAGGCTGCGGACGCCGTTGCCCGCCGGATTCAATCGCCGCTGCGGGCGCGCAAAATTGATCAGCACGGCCGCTTCCGTGCCGGGGCGCAACTCAATCGCCAGGTCGTAGCGTTCCCGCGCGGCTTCCCGCAACGATTTCACGCTCCGATAAAGCGAGCGCGTCCCGATCACTTCCGCGCCCCTCAGCCGCCCGACCGGCAGCACCTCATCGGCGCATTCGGCCAGCCGCACCAACTCCGCCGCCGCCGCGCTCGCCGCGACCGTGATGCGCGAATGCAGCAGGTGGCGACGCAACGCGCGCAACGCGGGCAGCGCCAGCACCGTTTCGCCCAGGCCCGCGATGTGAATGACGAGAATGTTCTGAGGGTCGTGATACATCAATCAGGAATGTCGAACGACAGACCGCAATGATTGGCGCGCCGAATCAGCACCGCGAGCGGTACTGACGCGCAGGCCATTCAGTGAAGTTGATTTTCTACGCGCCCCTGGCAGTCGGCATGACTGTCGGCTGACGGAGAATTGAAAATTGAGAATTGAGAATGACATTTCGTAACCCGCCGATGATTTGCTACTGCATCAGGCTTTTGCCCGTCATCTCCGCCGGCTGCTCGACCCCGAGCAGTTGCAGGATCGTCGGCGCAATATCCTCTAACGCCCCGCTCTGGCGGAGTGTTCCTTTGAAGTCGGCGTCGCAGAGGATAAACGGCACCGGATTGTTCGTGTGCGCCGTGTGCGGCCCGCCGGTTTCGGGGTCAATCATCTGCTCGCAGTTGCCGTGATCCGCCGTGATAATCGCCGCGCCTTTGACCCCCTCGATTGAGCCGACCACCCGGCCGAGGCACGCGTCCAGCACCTCGACGGCTTTGATCGCGGCTTCGAGCCTGCCCGTGTGGCCGACCATATCCGCGTTGGCGAAGTTGATGATGAAGACGTCGGTCTCGCCCGCGTCAATCGCCCGGCAGACCTCCTCGGTCACTTTGAACGCATTCATCTCCGGCTGGAGGTCGTAGGTCGCGACCTTCGGCGAAGGCACGAGGATGCGGCTCTCGTGCGGGAATTCCTTCTCGACGCCGCCGTTGAAGAAGTAGGTCACGTGCGCGTACTTCTCGGTCTCGGCGATGCGCAGATTATCAATGCCGACTTTGGCAAAGACATCGGCCAGAATGTTGGTCAGATGCACGGGCGCGAAGACTATCGGCGTGTTGAATGAGCGGTCGTATTGCGTGAAGGTCGCGAAGTGCAGGTTCGGAATCCGCTCGCGCTCGAAGCCGTCGAAATTGAGCCCCGTAAAGGCCCGCGTCAATTGCCTGCCGCGGTCCGCGCGGAAGTTGAAGAAGATGACCGAATCGCCCGGTTGAACGGCCGCGACCGGCTCGCCGTTTTCGTGCGTGATGACGACCGGCTCGATAAACTCGTCGGTGACGCCGGCGTTATATGAAGCCTCGATGGCCGCAATCGGGTCGGTGAATTTCGCGCCCTCACCTTTCGTCAGCGCGTCGTAAGCGCGCTTGATGCGCTCCCAGCGGTTGTCGCGATCCATCGCGTAATAGCGCCCGCAGACCGAAGCCACGCGGCCCACGCCGATCTCGCGCATCTTCCCGACCAGCTCGCCGACGTAGCCCTTGCCCGAATGCGGCGCCGTGTCGCGGCCGTCGGTGAAGCAGTGGACGAAGACGCGCTCGACGCCGCGCCGCGCCGCCAGTTCGAGCAGCGCGTAAAGGTGCGTGTTCATCGAATGCACGCCGCCGTCCGAGACGAGTCCCATCAGGTGCAGCGCGCTCGCTTTGCCGGCGTCCACGGCCGCCGTGAGCGCCGGGTTTTCAAAGAAGGTGCCGTTCTCAATCGCCTCGTCAATGCGGGTGATGTCCATCTGGACGATCCGGCCCGCGCCCATGTTCAGGTGCCCGACCTCGGAATTGCCGAACTGCCCGCACGGGAGCCCGACGCGCTCGCCCGAACCTTCGATCAGTGTGTGTTTGTAATCGGCCAGGTACTGGTCAAGGAACGGCGTCTCGGCGAGGGCGATGGCGTTGCCCTCGGTTTTCGCCGAGTAACCGAAGCCGTCCAGAATGATCAGCGCGACCGGCCGTTTATTCAAATTGGTATTTGCCATAGCGCCATCATACTAAAAGATCGGGCGGCGGGAAAACAGGCCGCATTTTTACAGGCTCTACGCATGAAATGTGGAAGGCCGGGGTGGAGAATGGTGATCTGCTCAGGGGCGGGATTCTCTGTCCGCGTGCTTCGTGACCTCTGCGTTTTTCAGCGGGCGCCCGGCCAGCGCGCCGTTATACTTCCCCTCATCAACGACGACCCTGCCGTTGACGATGACGAACCTCATCCCTTCAGCCAGCCGTTCAGGTTCTTCGTAGGTGGCGCGGTCAGCAATCGTCTTTGCATCGAAGACGATCACGTCGGCAAAGTACCCCTCTCTGATCATCCCGCGCTCGGGCAGGTGAAAAGTCTCGGCCACGAGCGCGCTGCCCGAGCGGATCGCGAAAGGCAGCGTGATGACATGGCGGTTGTAAACATACTCGCGCAGCTTGCGCGGGTAGGTGCCGTACTTTCGCGGGTGGCCCGTCGAGCCGTCAGAACCGGTCATCACCCAGCTCTGGCGCATGAAGTTTTCGATGTCGCGTTCGTCCATATTGAATGAGGCGACGCTGGCCCCGCCTGATTTGATGATGGCGAGCGCGGCTTCGACGGGGGTCTTGTTCCAATCCTTCGCCAGCCCGCCGAGCGTTCTGCCGTTGAGCGCTTTGTCTCTGGCGCTGGTGATCAGCAGTGATTCCGGGCCGCCGCGCCGTTTCAGGTTCGCTTCCATTTCCGCCACGAGCTTCGGCCTCACCGCGGGGTCATCAATCCTTTTCAGCAACTCCTTATTGCCGCCGGCTTCGGCCCAGCGCGGCACGAGCGACGCCGTGATGCTCGTCCCTGATGCCGTGTAGGGATACTGATTGGCGGTGACTCTGACGCCCGTTTCCCGGGCCTCTTCGATGATGGCGATGACCTCTTTACTCTGGCCCCATACGTCGGCGCCGAGAGCCTTGATGTGCGAGATGTGGACGGGAATCTTTGCCTCGCGTCCGATCCGGATTGTTTCGCGGATCGAGCCGAGCAGGCCAATGTTGTATGAACTCTCGTCACGCATGTGCGAGTCGTAAACGCCGCCCTTTGCCGCGGCGACTCTGGCGAGTTCGATGACTTCCCCGGTCTTTGCGAAACTGCCGGGCGCGTAATACAGGCCCGTAGACAACCCGATTGCGCCCTCATCCATCGCTTTGCCGACGAGCGATTTCATCCGCTCAAGCTGATCGGCGGTGGGTTCGACATCCTTCCTCCCCAGCACCATCTCCCGCACGGTGCCGTGCCCGACGAAGAGGGCCGCGTTGGTGCCGATGCCGTTCTGATGCCACTGATTGAAAACCTCGCCGACATTCACCGGGCCCGCGCCGTCGTTGCCGGTGAAGACGGTCGTGACGCCCTGCATCAGATAATCCTCGTTGCCCTTACGCTGCGGGCTGGAGAGGTCATCAAAGGCGTGCGTGTGCGGATCAATGAAGCCGGGCGCGACGGTCAGCCCGTTGGCATTGATCGTCCGGGCGGCTGATAACGCGGCCTTCTGCGCATCGCCGATGAAAACAATGCGGTCGTCACGGATGCCGATGTCAGCCGTGACCGGTTCTGAGCCTGAGCCATCAACCACGCGGCCACCGCGAATCAGCAGATCGACGCTGGGAGCGCGAGCGTCCCGCTCGCCTGCGCCGGAAGAAGAAGTCCTGGTTGTTTTGAGGTGGCGATCAAGAAAACTCTCGGCGGCCCTGAAAATCTCCACCCAGTGGCGATGGAGCAGGAAGTCGTGGATCTCATCCGGAAAGATGAGCTGCTCCAGAGGGACTTTTCTCTCGCGCAGCTTCACCGCCAGATCAACCGTCTGGCTGAAAGCCACGTTGCGGTCATCGTCGCCGTGGATCAATAAAACAGGCGAACGCCACTTGTCCACCGAACTGATCGGCGAGGATTCATACGCCGTCTTCAGCGCGTCGCGGTTGCCGTAATCAATCCAGTTGGCGGCCGAGAGCCGCGCCGACCAGTCGTGGACGCCGTGCAGATCAACGCCCGCCGCGAACAGATCAGAGTTGCGGGCGAGCGCGAGCGCGGTCAGATATCCGCCATACGACCCGCCCCACATCCCGATGCGCGACGAATCAATGTCGGTGCGGCTGCGCAGATAATTCGCACCGGCGACAATATCCTGATATTCCGCCGCGCCGCCCCCGCCGCGTTTCGGGGCCTGACGAAACTCGCGCCCGTAGCCGATGCCGCAGCGAAAATTGACCGACAGCACGGCGTAGCCCTTGCTCGCGAGGTACTGATTGAAGCCGTAGGCATTGTTGTAATAGAACATGTAATGCCAGCCGGGCAGCATCTGCCGCCGCGGCCCGCCGTGCGCGAAGACGACTGCGGGCAGCTTCTCGCCCGGCCTTGCATCTTTTGGCAGAAAGAGCTGGCCGTGAATGTCCAGACCGTCGGGGCTTTTGAAAATCACCGATTGCGGGGTGACGAGTTTTTCAGCAGGGAAATCCTTCGGGATTGTTTCTTCCGCCACCGACCTGAAGGGCTTGTCTCTTTCTTTGAGGTGCCAGACCCGCACGCCTGCCGGATACCGGGCTGCCGAGTAGAAGTGAGCCAACTCCGCGCCATCGCCAGTCACGACCGGACTCCATTCGATCTCCCCCTCTCCGTCAATGGTCAGCCTGACCGATTTACCCCCGGCGACGGAAACACGCCACAGATGCCTGCGATCCACATCATCGCGATTTGATGAATAGATGACCTCGCGCCGGTCGGGAGTCATCGTGACGTGTTCGACTTCGGAACCCGCTGCCGTCAATGTAACGACGCTGCCGCCCCTGGCCGGGACGGAATAGAGGCGCTGCCAGCCGTCTTCTTCTGAAATAAAGACCAGCCTCTCCTCGCCGTTCTCGCCGAAGCCCCACTGCAACAGCGCCTGCTCGGCCATCGGTGGCAGCGAGGCATTGAGCGATGTCCCGCTGCGCCAGACTTCGCGGGCCTCGCCGGTCATCACATCCGCCATCATAATTGCCCAGGGATCGGGCTGATCTTCAAAGAGCGGGCGCGGTTTGGTCCCCCGCGCGGGCTGGCGCACAAACGCGATGCGCTTCCCGTCAGGCGACCAGCGCGGGAAGCTGTCGCGGTCAATCGAAGGCGCGAGGAAGCGGACCGTCTGTTTGATGATGTCGTACACGCCGACGAAGCTGTGCGTGTTGCGGCGGCTGACAAACGCCAGCATCCTCCCGTCGGGAGACCATTCCGGCGAATCGTTATTGCCGCGGGCGATGAACAGTGGATGCGGTTTGGGCGCCTCTGAAATCGAGGCCACATGAATCTGCTTGTCTTTGACGAAAGCGACGTGGTCGGTGGCCGGTGAGACCTTCGGATCGCTGCCTTCGCTGAGCGCGATGACCCGCCCGTTGTCGCACGAGACGGCATAGACCGCCTGAGCCGGCGGCTCGGGGCTGCTCGTCGGGTTCGGGACTTCGCCCGCCGAATTCTCATCGCCGCCGCGCACGTAGACGACCCATTTGCCGTCGCGCGTGAAACCGAGTTGCGTCAGTTCCTGCCCGTCGTCCGCGTTGTAAGGCGTCAGCTGGCGGGCTTTGAATTCAGGCCCGTCGGCCACCCAGACGTTGCGCCTCCCTTGGGCGTCGAAAGTCCAGGCGATGCGCTCACCCTTCGGCGCCGCGACCAGATTGTCGGGGAAGGGCGCGCTGAGAACCTGCTCGATGGTGAAGCCGCCGGACGATTGCTGCGCCGCCTGCTGTGCCCTGGAACTGAAACCGGCAAAGGTCAGCAGCAGAGTGGAGGCGATGACGAGTGTGCTTTTGATTTTCATAGGGCTGTCTGGCTACAAATGCCGCAGAAACTGCTCCGGGTTGTTCAGGAAAGCCCGGGTCAATGAAACGTGTTCGATCTCTTCCCACTTCACTTCTTTGATCGGATGAGTGTCGAAACTCAGGATCACGGCTTCAGGAAAAGCCATCAGGATCGGCGAGTGCGTGGCGATGATGAACTGCGCGTCCTCACTCACCATCTCTTTCAGCATCAGGAGCAGCGCCAGCTGTCGCTGCGGCGAGAGCGGCGCTTCGGGTTCATCGAGCAGATACAAGCCGCCCGGCACGAAGCGCGATTGAAACAGCTTCAGGAAACTTTCGCCGTGCGAATTCGCGTCCAGATTCTCGCCGTACCTGTCAACCAGCGCGCGCCGCTGGCCGAGCGCGGCGCCTTTCGCCAGCCCGAGCGCGTAACCCGTGTAATCCTTCTCGAAATCTTTCGCCACCTGCTCCAGCTCTCTGACCGTGCGCCGCATCCGCTTCGCAAACCCGAAGAAGTCTTCGGCGCGCAGGAAGAACCCGCGCCGGGTCTTGTTGTGCCACGAAAATTTCAGCTGCCTGCCGAGCGCTCTGGCCGGGATGAGCGACTCATCCCGCCCCACGTCCTCAGCGCCGACGGCAATCGAGCCGGTCCCGGCGGCGATGGCTTCGAGCAGCGTGGATTTGCCCGATCCGTTTTCGCCCGCCAGGAATGTGACCGGAGAGCGGAATTCGACTTCGGAAAAATTCCTGACCAGCGGCAGATTGAAGGGATACCTGTCTGACTGCCGGGCCTGCGTTTTGAAGCTGATGGATTTCAGATGGATCATGGCTTCACCTGCCTTCAAACCTCAACCTCAATCCACCACGAAACAATCGGGGCGCGCCGATAGTTTCGAGGGGCGTGCGCCCGACGGCGTAACGCTCGTCGAGCAGATTCTGCACGGCCACGAAAACGTCAACGTAACGTCCGAGCGGACGCGAGACCGTCGCGTCAATCAATGCAAAGCTCCTGAGCGGCAGCCGGTTCTGATCGTCATCGAACTGCCTGCCGCTGGCCCGGAACTGAAGCGCGGCGGTGACGATTTGCGGGTGCGAATACGCCGCCTGCAATGTGAGCTGGTGGCGCGGGACCTGCGGGATGAGGTTGCCGACGAGCGAGGCGTCCTGCGGCGCGCGGCGGACTGTGGCGTCGGCGAACAGGTACCCGGCGGACAGATTCCAGCGGCTGGCGACACGCAGATCGGCTTCGGCTTCGAGGCCCTGCGAGCGCGTGCGGCCCAGATTGCGGCGCTGGCGCGTGATCAGTGTCGGCGTGACTGAAAGCGTGAAGTTGGAAATCGGGTTGACCGTTTCGGTGAAGTAATAAGTCAGCCGCGTCACGAGATTGCCGGTCGGAGTCCAACTCACCCCCGCCTCGCCGCCGGTCAGGCGTTCCGAAGTCAGATTCTCGTTCGCGTTCGTCTGCGTGTCGCCGACCCTGAACGCACGATAAAGCTCATTGAGCGTCGGCGTGCGGAAGGCGCGATAGGCCGCGGCGCGCAGTGAGACTTTTTCACTGGCGCGATAAAGCAATGCCAGGCGCGGGCTGAAAGCGTCTTCGGTGCGGGGCGCGAAGAAGCGCGGCGTGACGGCGCCCGTCGCGAGCGTCCGCGTGACCGAAGCCGCGGATGAATCGCGCCAGTTGTCGTAACGCGCGCTCAGGGTCAGTTGCCAGCGCGGGGTGATGGTAATTAAATCCTGCGCGAAAAAGCCGATCCTTCGCTGCCTGCCGCCCGCGCTGACAATGCTGGTCGCGCGATTGTTTACGATGACCGTTTCATCGCTCGTGCCGCGCACGCCGCGCACGTCAACGCCGGCCACGAGCAGGTGCTTTTCGCCAGTCAGCCGCGACCAGTTGAGCGACAGCCCGACATCGCGCGAAGGCACCGCCTGCAGCCGGATCAGCGCTTCGGTGGCGCGGTTGGCCGAGACTGAAGTGAATGACTGGTGAAAGAGTTCCTTGTTGGCGAAGAGTGTCAGATTCCAGTAGCTGCCATCATTCGTCCGCAGGCGACCGCCGACCGCGAGCGACTGCGTCGCGGTGTCGTTGCGTTGCAGCAGCGTCCCGTTTTTGCGGTCTTCATCGAATAAAGAACCGCGGACAAAGACCGAGTTCTCCGCGTTCCATTCGTGACCGAGGCGAAGCGCGAGCAGGCGATGTCGTTGCCCCGCCTCTTCATCCGCCGGGCCGCGGATTTCCGGCGCGATGATGAAGTATCCGTCGGTGCGCAACGCCTCGCCGGATAGTGCGACTGATAACGGCCCGAATTTATCGCTGGCGAAAAAAGAAACGTCGCCGGTCGAGCGGGTGCCGTAGCTGGCCTGGGCGCTGATCGTGCGCGAGGTCGGGGGACGGGTGATGAGGTTGATGACGCCGCTCAGCGCGTCAGAGCCATATAGATCCGATTCGCCACCGCGCACCAGTTCAACTCTGTCAATGGCTTCACGCGGGACGCGATCCCAGTAGACCCAGCCGCCGAACGCGTCGTTGAGTGGGATGCCGTCGGCCAGCACGAGCGTCCGGCTGGCGCCGCTCGCGCCCGCGCCGCGCAATGAAACGCCCTGCGTGGTCGGGTTTGCCACGATCGAGCTTGAGCGGCGGAAGTTGCTGAAGCCGGGGACCTGTCGCAGCAGGTCGTCAACGGTCTGCGCGGCGGCGTTGCCCACGCTCTCTGAATCAAGCACGGTGACGCTCGCGGGCAGTTCGCTCAGCCGCAGTTCGGCGCGCGCCGGGGTGACGGTCAGGGTGTCACCGATGGACGCCGGCTCAAGCGAGAAGTCGGCGGTGACGGTTGCGGCCATGACCGTGGCTTTCCGCGTCTGCGAATTGAAGCCCGTGGCCGTCACGCGCAGCTCGTATTCGCCCGAAGGGATCGCGTCAAAAACGAACCTGCCTTCGTTATCCGTCGTTGTAGTGAGCGGCGACTGGCCCTTCGATTTGTCGCGGGTCGGAGTGGCTGTCACTCGCCCGCTGCTGACGGCGTCCCCGCGCTGATCGGTGACCCGGCCTGTGATCCTGCCCGCGCCGGCGGCGGAAGCATCCGGCTGCTGAGCGAAGGCCGCGGAGCAGATTAGAGCGAGCAGCGTCACCAGCAGTGAAAGTTTCGTCGGTGAAGTCGGTAACAGTCTGGTCATCTTTTCAGGGCTGATGCGGGCCGAGATGAAATCTCATTCCGGTCAGCACGGCATCAGCGTAAGTCAGGGGGCGGTAGAACCGGAACAGCACCATCTGGTCTTTCGGGAAGATCACATATGGCTGCCGGTCGCGCTCCCGGACTTCAATGTGCGTGATACGGAAAGCCAGATAGCTGCCGATGTAAATTGCGCAGATCACGGCAAACAATGACATCAATCGCAGCTTTCGGTTCCCGGGCATACGGTCAATTGTTGATGACGGATACGGGTTGAAGCGAACCCTGATAATCGTTTGGCGTTGCTGAAAATGCAAGCCGTCACTTTAATGGCTATTCACAATTCGGAATGATAAGCTTGGCTCGCCCGGTCGGGCATCTTTACGTCTGGTCAGTTTGAGATTTATGAACAGGAGTCCCCAATTCATTCTCGGCCTCGCCTTCTTCGCGCTCATGTTTCTGCTCGCCGGCGTGAGCGGCTACCAGAACGTGGTCACGGTGAGGAGCAGCCCGGGCTTCCGCGCGACGCAGAAGGGGGAGCGGGTGGTGGTCGAGAGCATCCGGGAAGGCGGCCCGGCGGCCGCCTTGAGACCGGGGGATGAGATCGTCGCCCTTGACGGGAACAAGGTCGAACACATCTTCCAGCTCGATTCCGCCTTCCGGAACACACCGCCCGGTTACCGCTACACGTTGCTGGTGCGGCGCGGCGGGCAGACGCTCGAGACGGCGCTGCGCACCGGCGAGGTCTCGCCGCTTTCCCGGATGAATCTTTACACCCAGCAGCTGTTCATCCCGGCGATCTTTCTGATTACCGGCCTCGCGGTCTTCCTGCTGCGGCAGGGCGACAAGCAGGCGCTCCTGCTGGCGCTGATGTTCGGGACGATGCCCGGCATGTTTCTGCAGGCTTACTTCCACCACCTGCCGCCGTGGATGAACGCGCTGTTATGGCTGGGCGCGATGATGACGGCTCTCCTGCCGCCGCTGTTCCTGCATTTCTTCCTGGTATTCCCCGAAGAGAGAAACCGGGTGTCGCCGATGCTGCGCCGGTTCCCGCGGCTGGAAAGATGGCTCTACCTGCCGCACGCGCTCCTCGTCCTGCCGATGATGCTGGCGACGGGAGTGATGATCATTCTTTCGCCGGCGAGGGCGCTCAATTTCGGCCAGGCATTTTACTGGGAGACGATCACCTTCGGGCTGGATGCCACTTTCTTCCTCGCCGGCCTGCTGTCATTGCTCATCAATTACCGCCAGTCGTCGCGGGCTTCGCGGCGCAAGCTGCGCGTCGTGGTGGCGGGCAGTCTGCTCGGGCTCGTGCCCTTCCTGCTCCTGTTCGGGATGCTCATCATTTCCGGCGCGCCGCCGGTCAGCACCAGCACCTACCGGTTCATCGTCTCGGTCGTGACTTTCACTTTCCCGCTCTTCCCGCTCTCGTTCGCTTACGCGATCATCCGGCACCGGGTCATCCCGGTGAGCTTCATCGTCCGGCGCGGCGTGCGGTACCTGTTCGTCTCGCAGGGGTCACTCGCGCTCGAAATCGTCGCCGTCGCGCTCGCGGTGAACCTGCTGCTCTGGGTGATCCTGAAATACCTGGCGACAATGGATATGCGGGTGGTCGGCATCCTCTCGGCGGTAGACGCGATCCTGGTCTGGAACATCACGAGCGAACTGCACCGCCGCGTGATCGCGCCGGCCATTGACCGGCGGTTCTTCCGCCAGGCCTACAACGCGCAGCACGTGCTGGCCGAGCTGGGCAATTCGCTGCGCCCGCTGACCGACCGGCGGAAGATGACGGCGCTGGCGACGGTGAAAATTCAGGCGGCGCTGCACCCCGAACACGTGGTCATCTTCCTGCGCGACGAGGCCACCGGCAACTACGTCTGCGCGAGCGCGACCTGGCAGCACGAGGACTCGTGGAGGTCAGGGCCACACGAAACCGAGCGGGCGGGCGCGCCGGACGCGAGCCTGATTCTGCCGAAGGATTCATACATCGTCTCCCGGTTCCGCGAATCATCGCAGCCGCTCATGATGGATCTGGACGACGTGAATTCGTGGGCACACGCGCTCGTCTCGCCGAACGCCTCGTCAAGCCCGGCGCGCCAGATCGAGGGCGAGACGCTCGGCCGCCTGCGCCCCGTACTGCTGCTGCCGATCTCGACCCGGGATCAGCTGCTCGGCGTGATGTCGCTCGGGCGGCGCCTGGGCGACTGGCCGTTTTCGCGCGAGGACCGGCAGCTGCTCGCGAGCGTGGCGATGCAGATCGCGATGGCGGTCGAGAACGCGCAGCTCGTGAAACAGAAGGTCGAGGAAGAACAACTGCGGCGCGAGCTGAGCATGGCGAATGAGGTTCAGCAGCGCCTCTTCCCGAAGTGCGCGCCCGAGATGACATCGCTCGAACTGTGCGGCGTCTGCCGCCCGGCGCGCGGCGTGGCGGGCGACTATTACGATTTCATCCAGCTCGACCCGGGGCGCGTCGGCATCGCGGTGGCCGACGTGGCGGGCAAGGGGATTGCGGCGGCGCTGCTGATGTCCACAGTGCAGGCTTCGTTGCGCAGCCAGGCGCCGGTGGCGAGCGGCGACCCGACGGAACTGGTCTCGGTGATGAATCGGCTGCTCTACAGCTCGACCGACACGAGCAGCTACGCGACATTTTTTTACGCGCAGTTCGACGAGCTGACGCGCCGCCTCTGTTACGTCAACGCCGGGCACAACCCGCCGATCCTGTTTCGCCGGGCCGCCGCTGCTTCGGGCGGGGAAAGGGGCCTGCTGCACAGGGCCAGCAGTGACAGTTACGCGACCACTGCCCAGCTCGACCTTGAAGCGGGCACGATGGAGATCCTCAATCTGACGACCGGCGGGCCGGTGATCGGGCTGCTCGAAGACTGTGTTTACGATTGCGAGACGGTTCCGCTTGAGGGCGGTGACATCCTGATCGCCTACACCGACGGGGTGACGGAAGCCTTCAACCCGCAGGGCGAGGAGTTCGGCGAAGAACGGCTGCGCCAGGTCATCGTCGAAAACGCCGGCCTCTCGGCCGGTGAACTGAGCGAGCAGGTGATGCGCGCGATTGCCGACTGGTGCCGCGAGGCCCCGCAGTACGACGATCAGACGCTCGTGGTGATGAGAGTCAGGTGAAGCCGGTTCAGGCTGAATGCCTGCGAAACAACTGACAGGCTGATTGAGACCAGACCCCGATGGTAACTCTGAAAGATATCCAGGCGGCGCGCGAGCGGATCGGGCGCGCGGTCTGTCACACGCCCTGCCCGGTCTCGCTGACGCTCAGCCGGCTGTGCGGCTGCCGCACCTTCTTCAAGCTGGAAAACCTCCAGATGACAGGCAGCTTCAAGGAGCGCGGCGCGCTCAACAAGCTGCTGCAACTCGGCGAAGCCGAAAAGCGGGCCGGGGTCATCGCCGCCAGCGCGGGCAATCACGCGCAGGGCGTCGCCCATCACGCCACGCGGCTCGGCATCAAATCAACCATCGTCATGCCGCGGCCGACGCCGCTCATCAAAGTCTCAAACACGCGCGACCTGGGCGGCAAAGTCGTGCTGCACGGGGCGAATTATGACGAGGCGCTCGCCCACGCGCGGCAGCTCGCCGCCGCGGAAGGGCTGACCTTCGTTCACGCCTTTGACGACGAAGCGATCATCGCCGGGCAGGGAACCACGGGGCTCGAACTGCTCGAAGAGGATGCCGACTTCGACGCCGTCATCGTGCCCGTCGGCGGCGGCGGCCTGATCAGTGGCGTGGCCGTCGCGATGAAAGAAATCCGGCCCGCGACGCGCATCATCGGCGTCGAGCCCGAGTATTACGCCTCGATGAAGGCTGCGCTCGGCGCGGGCCACCCCGTCGAGATCACGACACAGCCGACCATCGCCGACGGCCTCGCGGTCAGGCGCACTGGTGAACGCACGCTCGAAATCGTCCGCCGTTACGTTGACGAGATCGTCACTGTCTCCGAAGAGGAGATCGCGAGCGCCATCCTGAAACTGATCGAGATTGAAAAGACCGTGGTCGAGGGCGCCGGCGCGGCCTCGCTCGCGGCGGTGCTGTTCGGCAAGGTCGCCGGGATCGCGGGGAAGAACGTGGGGATGATTCTCTGCGGCGGCAACATTGATCCGACGCTGCTCTCGAAGATCATCGAGCGCGGTCTGGCCAAGGACGGGCGCATGGTGCGGTTGCGCGCGCTCGTACACGACCGTCCGGGGGAACTCGCGCGCATCTGCCATGTGGTGGCCAATACTGGCGGCAACATTCTCGACGTCCAGCACAACCGCGCCTTCGCGTCGCTCGAAGTCGGCGGGGTCGAAATTGACCTGACGCTCGAAGCGCGCGGCCACGAACACATCGCTCAGCTGCTTGAGGCCCTGCGCGTCGAAGGGATCGAAGCACAGGCCCTCGCCTGATCACCTCTCGCTGAAGGAGAAAATCACCGATGTCCCGATTCAACTCTCATCGGCCAGCAACCGTCACACTACTGCTGATTTTAATTCTGGCTGTCGGCCTGCCGACAACCGGAACTCCGAAAAAGCACAAAGCAAAAACCGGCAAATCGCCCGGCGACCCGGCGATCATTCTCGGCTCGGGCGCGCACCGGTACGAATGGGTCAGGGGCTGGGCAAAGCTCCCCGAGGGGATGAACCTTGGGAATCTGCACGGCGCGGTTCAGGTTGATTCGAAGGGCCTGATTTACCTGAGCGCCGAATCCGAAAATGCCGTGATGGTCTTCGATCAGGGCGGGAAATTCGTCAGGGCCTTCGGGAAGGAATGGAAGGCCGATAAGCCCGGCAACGGGATTCACGGCATGCGGCTGCGGAAGGAGGGCGGGAAGGAATACCTTTACCTGACCCACCTCGACCGGCACGAGTTTGCCAAGATCACACTGACGGGCGAAACCGTCTGGGTCAGAGGCTACCCCGAGAAGTCCGGAGTCTATACGTCAAAGGATGAATTCAAGCCGACCGGCATTGCGGTCGCCCCGAATGGCGATGTTTACGTGACCGACGGTTACGGCAAAAACTACATTCATCATTACAACGCCAAAGGCGAGTACGTAAATTCGTGGGGCGGCAAGGGCGCAGAAGACGGCAAATTCAATACGCCGCACGCGATTCTGGTGGACACCCGGGGGCCGGAGCCGCTCATCCTCGTGACTGATCGCGCCCAGCACCGGCTGCAATGGTTCACGCTCGACGGGAAGCACGTCAGAACCCTTCCGGGCGACGGTGACCTGCTGCGCCTGCCCGCCGCGCTCGACGAGCGCGGCGGGGATCTGGTCGTCGGTGATCTGTCGGGCCGCGTGACGATCCTCGACAAGGATAACAAGCTCATCACCCACCTCGGCGATAACATTGATCCGAAGAAGCGCGCGAAAAACACGATCACGCCGGACGAGTGGCTTGAAGGCCAGTTTATCTCACCGCACGGCGTCTGCTGGGACGAGCACGGCAACCTCTATGTCGAAGAATGGCTACAGACCGGGCGCGTGGTCAAACTGAAGCGGGTGAAATGAGGTGAGGGGCAGGAAGGATGAGCTGTCAGTCCTGCGAGGGGTCAGCGCCTCTGCCACCAGGAACGAGGCTTCGTTCCTGAGGGTGGAGGCGCTGACCCGGCTGAGGACATCGACGTAACTCGGATCAGAGCTTTGGCGAACTCCACTCTCCGCCGCCGCCCGGCTGAAATGAGGTAATGCCGTTCAAAACTTTCGCGCTCCTGCCGGGAGAGATCTCCCTCGACATAGCAATCAATCATTTCGTTTTCGACCACCACCAGTTCGGCGAACAACTGATCGTCGGCCAGCAGGCATTTTTCAAAGCGGGAGAGTTCCTCCTCGGGCAACTGCCCCAGCAGGTAGCGAATGATCAGTTTCCGGTGATTCGATTCATGTCTCACGCGTTCGCAACCCCTTCCACTCATGTTCATGTGGGAAAGAGGGCGAAAAGGTTTCACGCCACCGCCAGTTCGACAACCCGCCGCATCACTTCTCTCTCCAGTGATTCCCGGATGCGGAAAATTCTGAGCTTGAGCGCGTTCGGGGTGATCCCGAGGCGGCCGGCCATCTCCTTCCGGTATTTGATCCTGATTGGGTGATCCGCCTGGTAATATTCGAGGATCAAGTCCCGGTGGTCGGCGGGCATCTCCTTCAGACATTCCTCCAGACAGTTGAGCAATCTTTCGCGCTCATCGTCCCTCTTGACGAGAGCCTCGGGGATGAACGCCGGATGCTCGCAGGGAGTCAGCCGGTCGAGCGGGAGGAATTCTCTTTCACGGCTGGCCCTGAATTCGTGCAGCACGTTGCGCGCCACGCCGTAGAAATAATTGGCCGGGTCGTTTGAGCGAATCTTTTCCCCTTCGGCCAGCCGGCGGGAGGCGCGATAGAGCGTCTCATCAGCCAGGTCTTCGGACGAAAAACAGCAGCCCCGGCCTTCAAAGAATCTCGTCAGTTTGCGCTGGAGCAGCAGGTATTTCCCCCCGGCCCTTTCCGGCGCGGCATCGAGTAATGCCAGCAGCACTGACAGCCCGTCGGCAGTCAGTTCGGATGGCTGTCGGCGAATAACTTTGCCACCCGCGGACTGAGAACTCGCGTCTGATGATGAAGGCGGCAGATATGCGATCGGGAGCCGTCCCTCACTACGGTCAGTCGGGGGCTGCACATCGGACCGGACTGTGCCGGGGACGACCTTCAGTGCGGGCCGTGTGGAGGCGTGATCTTCTGTCGCGACAGATGAGCCGGAAAAGACCAGCCGAAGCCTTTTCGTCACCTCGAAGTAATGAGTTTTTTTCCGCTCGCCCAGCTGCTGGACCGAATGCGCCCCGGCGAACACAACTGCTTCGAGTGAACTGCCTTCATTAATCACATCGGCACAGATTCCGGCCCAGTCCGCGCCTTCTTTATTGCGCCGGCGGATGACCAGTTTCCGACTCCTGTGGATCACAATCTCGGTTTTTTTCATGCTGCCCTTCCTTTTTGCCCTTTCGTGTGGGGAGTGATAGATTGACCGCCATTAAAAGCTCGGCCCTGAAACTTTTTTCGGGGTAATCACACTAGGAGATGAAGGGAGCTGAAATCCTCAGAAGCATCCCGGATTTGGCTCAAAGTCGTCTCAAATAATTCTCAAAGCAGCCATGACATTGCGGGGAAAACACTTGTATCAATTCGACGGATTCCAACTCGATGTCGCAGAGCAGGCTCTTTTCCGTGACGGGCAGCCGGTTCCGTTGACGCCAAAGGTCTTTGAGATCCTGCTGACGCTGGTCGAGAACAGTGGGCGCACGGTGACGAAAGAGGAATTGATGGGAAGGGTCTGGCCGGACAGCTTTGTCGAGGAGGGCAACCTCACCCAGAACATCTCGGTTCTGCGCAAGGCGCTCGGTGATGGTTCCGGCACCACGAAGTGCATCGAGACCGTGCCCAGACGCGGCTACCGGTTCAACGCCAATGTTCAGGAGTTCCGGGACGATCAGTATGAAATGATCTACGAGGAGCGCACGCAGGCCAGAGTGACTATTGAAGAGGAAGCGTCTGAGCAGGGGAACGTGGCTGCCGCTGCGCCTGGGCGGCGACGCCTGCTCCCGGGGGCCTGGCAACAGAAACTGCTTTCACCCTCGATGTTAGTCGCCGGCGGCGGAGTGGCCATCATGATTTTACTGACCGTCTGGTTGATTGGCCGACACGGCCCACCGCCTCCTGCTCTGGAGTTTAGAACGCTCTACGGCTTCAACAGCAAAGAAGGGCAGTCAATTAAGTTTGCGCGCTTCTCGCCTGCTGGTAGTGAGATCGCTTATGTCGTGAGCGGACAGGGGTTCAATCTTTACATCATCGGCGTGGGCGGTAACGAACCGCGCCAGATCACCAGCGGGGATTCGCTGGATGAGAGCCCGGTCTGGTCTCCGGACGGGTCGGAGATCGCTTTTGTCTCGAATCGTAACAACCAGACCGGCATCTGGAAGGTTTCCTCAGGTGGTGGGGAGCCGCGGATACTGATTGCACTTTCGCCGGAAACCACGGGTGCAAAACTGGGGCGGCCGAAACTCAGCGCCTGGAGAGACCGGACAATTTACTATGAGTGGAGAGGTAATCTTTATACCCTCGACACTGACTCGTTAAAGACGAGAAATCTGACCGGATTCGACCCTGAAACCTATTCCGCCATGGATTTCGCCGTCTCATCTGACGGTCAGATCGCGTACACCAACTTTAAGGGAGGCAGGTCCGATTTGTGGGTTATCTCTGCGGAGGGAGGAGAGCCTTATCAGATCACTAAGGATCAGTGGATTAATACCAAGCCGATCTGGCTCCCCGATAATAAGGGCCTGATCTACGCCTCGCTTCGTGATGGTCGGAATCAGATTTGCCGGATTGACCTGTCGGGTAAGCAGTCGAGACTCATCACTGCAGAGGAAAACAGTGGCTGGCTGGCAGACCTCTCGGCCGATGGTCACCGGGTTCTGTACTATGCCAATGAGGAAAAGTCCGACGTGCTTGCGGTTGATGTGGCAACCGGGATCACCACTACGGTGGCGGAAGGCATTGAGTTTGAATGCTGGCCTTCAGTTTCTCACGACGGGAAAAAAGTGGCCTGGCAGATATTCCCCAGGGGGAATGCACTGATCCCATGGGAAAGCTCGCTGATCAGTAAGTCTGTTGGGACGGAAGAAAAAGAAACCCTGCTGGCTGCCAATTCATTCGAGGCTCGGTGGTCGCCGGATAGCGACAACGTGATCTTTCTCAGAAGAAAGGGGAAATCATTCGCCCTTTACATCAGAGAATCTGACGGCCAGGAAAAACAACTGGCGGAGAACATAACGAGCAGCGGCTATGCCAATAAATTTGCTTTCAATCTTGCGCAGACGAATGATTTCACCTGGTCACGTGACAACCGGATTGCTTATTGCGCTGTGAAAGACGGATTCCAGAATGTCTTTGTGATCGGGCCTGATGACACGGAAGGGCAGAAAATTTCGGATTACAAGTTGCAGAACGCGAATGTCTATTGTCCGACCTGGTCCAGGGATTCCAGCCAGCTTGCCTGGGTTTATAGTACCGGCCCGTCAGCAGAACCGGGCAGGCGCCAGTTCAGTATCTGGGTAACAGACTTCAGGTCTCCGAGGTGCATCTTCGGCCCGACCGAAGATGCAGTGCGACTGGTGGGATGGACACCGGATGACAGGATCATCATCGCGAGCGTCGAAAACAAAGGTGTGAATCAGGGTGTTCCCGCCAAAGTCTGGTTAAGCAGTGTTTCAGTAACTGGCAAACCTGCTGATAAGATTTCTATCGGAGATAGCGATAGTACTGCTTACTTTTCGAATATTCACCTGTCTCCTGATGGCAGGAGCATTTCTATGATTGTCAGACAGGGTGGGAAGGAAAATATCCGCATCATCAGTCTTACTGATCGGCAATCCAGGCAGGTTACCAGGAACGATGATAGTCATGTCTATCTCTCCAGCATGTCCTGGTCGCCTGATAACGGAACGATTTACTTCGGCAGGCAAACAAGAGAGTGTTTGCTTAAGGTGATCAACAACTTCAACTGAAAGGATTACTGGAGATGGCGAACAAAAAAGAAAAACCCCAAAAGAATCTGGAGCTGGATGATCTGTTGTTGTTGCTGTATGTCAGAGCCATGCTGGACTCGTTCAGAATCAATATGCTGAATTACTTTGCTGCTGCCACGACCTCAAAACAGAAGCAGGAGCGGGCGCTGAAAATCAGGGAAATTATTACCAAAAACAGCCCTAAGGGATTCAGCCCTGCGGCTGAGGAACTCCCGGGCGAGGCGTATAGTTGTCCGCCGGGATTCGTGTGTGTTGATGGCATCTGCGTCCCTCGTGAGTAAAATGGCTGACGCTGCCGCAGGAATCTGCCTGAAGCCGCTGGGTGAAGTCTAACTGTTGAGGCTGTCTCAAAACTCAGATAAGCACCCAAGCATAAATTTTGAGATAAAATGAGCGGGCTATGAAAAGACCCACGAAGTTCGTCGAGCCGCTCACCAAAGCACAACGTCAGCAACTCAAGGAGGTCATGAAGTCTGA
>Ga0070741_10001680_pt1 | contig 64844 bp, 63 predicted proteins | sample Coa_R1_4_FD_66440 | JGI IMG/M metagenome (GOLD analysis project Ga0070741, IMG submission 66440) | Surface soil microbial communities from Centralia Pennsylvania, which are recovering from an underground coalmine fire - Coalmine... | ecosystem: Environmental > Terrestrial > Soil > Unclassified ...
GTCGTCCCCGATCTGGCCACGGTTCGCGACCAGGCCCAGAGCCATTGGAAACGCGTCCTTTACGGGATCGGCGCTTTAGGTTGGCGCGGCTCGGCCATTCACTGGAAGAACCACCAATCGGCTTACCTGTTGTTGGGCGGTTTGGCCACCCCGCTGGTGCTCTCGGTACACAGCGTGGTGAGCTTTGACTTCTCGGTGGCGCAGCTTCCGGGATGGCACTCGACGATTTTCCCGCCTTACTTCGTGGCGGGAGCCATTTATTCCGGCTTCGCCATGGTGTTGAACCTGATGATCCCCATTCGGCGAATTTATGGCCTGGAAAATCTCATTACGGTTCGAACGCTCAACAATATGGCCTGCGTGATGTTGGTGACCGGGTGGATGGTGGCCTATGGCTATATCATGGAGGCTTTCATGGCCTGGTACAGCGGCGATGTCTTTGAGAAAGCCATGATGTGGGATCGGGCCTTTGGCCGATATGGCTGGATCTTTTGGGCACTCATGACGCTCAACGTTGTCCTCCCGCAGTTGCTCTGGTCCAGAAGATTTCGAACCAACGACGCTCTCCTGTTTTTGATCGCTCTTTCGGTGAACGTGGGCATGTGGGTCGAGCGCTTCGTTATCGTTGTGCAAAGCCTGCATCACGATTTCGTCCCCTCGAGTTGGGCGATGTACTACCCCACCTTCTGGGACTGGGCGACGCTCCTGGGCAGTATTGGGTTATTCCTCACGCTGCAGTTTTTATTCATTCGTTACATTCCGATGATCTCCATCTCCGAATCACGCGAGCTGGTCGCTCAGAGAAAGGAAGGCCGTCTGTGAAGCCAAGCGACGTCCAGCCCACTCTCCCACAATCGGAAGCCGCGCCGGCCCAAATGGAGAAGCGGCTCTACGGTTTAATGGCCGAATTTGCCGAGCACGATCAGTTGCTCGAAGCCGCTCGCAAAGCCTACGCGGCGGGTTATCGGCGCATGGATGCCTTCTCGCCTTTTCCAATCGAAGAACTCGCCGAGGCGATCGGGCACGATTACAGCTTGGTGCCCTTGATTACCTTGTTTGGTGGCATGATCGGAGGCCTGGGGGGCTATTTCATGGAATGGTACTCCATGGCGCGGCTCTACCCGATTAACGTCGGCGGCCGGCCGCACAATAGTTGGCCGAATTTCATTCCCATCACTTTCGAACTGACGGTTTTGGTCGCTTCGATTTCTGCCTTTGTGGGCATGTTGATTCTCAATCGACTGCCGCAACCGCATCATCCGGTTTTCAACGTTCCCGAATTTCGCCGCGCGTCCATCGATCGCTTCTTCCTTTGCATCGAAGTCGAAGATCCAAAATTTGAACACAAGGCCACTGCGAGGTTTCTTGAGGATTTACGGCCTGTAAAGGTCGCGGAGGTGGAAGATGACTAGAGCCGAAATCCGAAATCCGAAGACCGAAAGAACGCCGAAATCTGAAATCCGAAATCCGAATCTGCGCATTATACTGCCGTGGCCTGTCTCGAGCCTGACCCAGCGAATTTCTTTCGGGTTTCGGTCTTGTTTCGGATTTCTTTCGGATTTCGGTCTTCGGGTTTCGAATTTCCGCCGCTGCCGTTGGGTGCTCCGGCTCGGAGCCCCGCTCCTGGCGGCGGCGGTGGCGGCGGTGGGCTGTCGGCGGGACATGTTTCAACAGCCCTACAGCAAACCACTGGGGCGGAATGATTTTTTCCAGGATAACCAAATGGCTTCCCGTCCGTTGGTGCCTCATACCGTGGCGCGCGGGCAGTTGGATGCGGATCGAGTTTTCTACACGGGCAAAGTTGGGACGAACCTGGTTGAGGCGTTCCCGGCGCCAATCACCCGGGCAACGCTGGAGCGGGGCCGGGAGCGATACGAGATCTATTGTGCGCCGTGCCACGGCCGCACGGGCGAGGGCAACGGCATGATTGTGCAGCGCGGCTATCCGCCGCCCCCGTCCTATCACATCGACCGATTGCGCGAGGCGCCGGTGGGTCACTTTTTCGACGTCATGACGCAGGGCTATGGCGTCATGTACTCCTACGCTCAACGGGTCGCTCCGAAGGATCGCTGGGCCATCGCCGCGTATATCCGCGTCTTGCAACAAAGCCGTCATGCCACCCTGGCCGACGTGCCTGCGGGTGAGCGCCCGGCTTTGGAGAAAAACAAACCATGAGCTACTCAGAGCTTCAATCTCGTCTAGCGAGGGTCCAATGGTTGTGTCTCCTGGTCGGCCTGGTGGCGCTGGCGGTCACTTTCATTGGCGCTTTCGTCAACCGCACCCAATTCTTCTTCTCGTACCTTTACGGCTACCTGTTCTGGCTCGGGCTGTCGTTGGGCTGTTTTGTGGTTACCATGATTCATCAACTCGCCGGAGGCCGGTGGGGGTATCCGACACGACGTTTCCTGGAAGCCGGGTTTTTAGTCCTGCCGCTGATGTTGCTGCTGCTGATCCCAATATTTTTTGGCCTGTCAGATCTTTATCCGTGGGCGCGGCCGGCTGAGGTGGCGGCCGAAAAAGTGCTGCGCGAGCGTCACGCCTATCAAAATGGCTGGGGCTATACTGTGCGGTCAGTCGCCTTCATGCTGCTTTGGATCTGGATGGCCTGGTGCCTGCGCAAATGGTCTTTGCAGCAAGACCAAACGGATGACGCGGCGCCTACACGCAAGGCCCGCGCCCTCAGCGCACCCGGCCTGGTCGTTTACTGCCTGTTAGGCACCGTGATTTACATCGATTGGGTCATGTCCCTCGAGACCCGGTGGTATTCGACCATTTTTGCCGTGATTATCATCATCGGCCAAATTCTGGTTGCCTATGCCTTCAGCGTCATTCTCCTGGCCCTTTTTGCGCGGCATGAGCCCTTCGCCGCGATTCTGTCCAAAACCCATTTTCATCATCTGGGCAACCTCCTGCTCGCCTTCGTGATGTTCTGGACTTATGTCTCATTCGGCCAATTGCTCATTGTTTACTCCGGCGACTTGCCCCCGGAATTGAAATGGTATCTCCATCGCATCGCCGGGAATTGGCGGTGGGTAGTCGGCGCGTTGGCGCTGTTCCATTTTTTTCTGCCCTTTTACCTGCTGCTGTTTCGAACTATGAAACGGCGAATCGCTCCTTTGGCGATTCTGGCGAGCCTCTTGTTCGTCATGCACATCGTGCAGACCTACTGGCTGGTCATGCCCGCCTTGCATCACGACCAGGTCAGTTTGAGCTGGATGGATTTCTCCACTCCGATCGGGATCGGGGGGTTGTGGCTGGCGTTTTTCCTCTCCCGTTTGCGCGCCGCGCCGCTGATTTTGTTGAAGGACCCCGGGCTCCAGTTTGCTTTCAGGTATGGCCATTAAACCTTCAGCAGTCGTTCAAGGAGTGCCACGCCCGGCGGCGCACGGTTATGAACCGCGCGACGTGAGCGTGCCTTGGATCTTTGGCATTGTGCTCTTCCTGGTGTGCGCCGGAATTCTGATTCAGCTCATGTTGGTTGGGCTCTTAAACCATTTCAAAAGCCGCCCGGCGCCCGGTGATGGTTTCCGCCCGAATCAAAAGACAGTGTTATCGCCATCGGCGTCTTTTCCGCGCTTGCAGATTTCGCCGCGGCTGGATTTGGCCCGGTTCCGGTCGCTCGAAGACGAGGAACTCACCAATTACGGATGGATCGATCGCACCTCCGGCATTGTGCGGATCCCGATCGAGCGTGCCATGGAGCTGATTTTGCAAAAGGGCCTTCCGGTGCGCACGAATTCCGATAACCCCCCTGGACCTTCATCAGCCGATTTGATCCAGCAACGTTCCTTGCACCGGCAGCCGGAAATACCAGGAGACAAATGAGCGTCAGACGTCCAAATATGTCCCTGGCAGGGACGGCGCGCTGCGTGCGCGCCGCGGCCGACCTCGCAATGCCCCGCCTGGAGAGGCGTTCGGGAAGCTTTCGTTCCGTCCGCTGGACGCGGACGGGGACATCGCAGCGCGATGTCCCTACCAAAAGAGATCGCAGGGCGATGCGGCCGGGCGTGGCCGTCATGCTGGCGCTGGTCCTACTGTGTTGCCACTCGGTTCCCGCTCAACCCATTTCCGATGCCGCCCTGGCCCGAATTGATTTCACGCAAAATCTCGATGCCCAGCTACCGTTAGACCTGCGGTTTGTTGATGAAACCGGAAAATCCGTTCAGTTGGCTCAGTACTTCGGCTCCAAGCCGGTCATCCTCGTATTAGGCTATTACGGCTGTCCGATGCTCTGCACTTTAGTGCTCAATGGCCTGGTCGAGAGCCTTCAGGATATGCGCTGGCGCGCGGGCGACCAGTTTACTGTGGTCAATGTCAGCATTAATCCGGCCGAGCAACCCGCTCTGGCTGCCGCTAAAAAACAAACCTACCTGAAACGATACGGCCGTTCCGGCGCGGCCGAGGGCTGGCATTTTCTTACCGGGCGTGAACCGGAAATCAGGCAGTTAACCAAAACCGTCGGATTCGCGTACCAATATGACCCGGCCACCCGTCAGTATGCCCACCCGAGTGGTTTGGTGGTCCTGACGCCGCAGGGCAAAGTTTCCGGGTATCTTTTTGGGGTCACCTTCTCTTCCAAGGAGCTCTACCAGGCCCTGCATCAAGCCAGTTCAAGTCAGATTGGCTCACCCATTCAACGCCTCGTTCTGCTCTGCTTCCATTACAATCCTCTGACGGGCAAATACAGCCCGACGATCGTAGGGCTTCTCCGAGTGTGCGGCGTGGCGACCGTCCTCGGGATCGCCTGCCTGGTGCTGGTTTCTGTGCGCCGGACCAAACCGTCATGAACTTCCCGATCCTCCCAACGGCCGCTTCGAAGGTCGCCCAGCAGACCGACGCGCTCTATTGGGGGCTAATCATTCTCAGCCTGGTAATCATTTTGATCGTCTTTTGTCCGATCATTTTTTTCCTCTTCAAGTACCGCGCGGGCAAGCCGGCGGATCGCCGCCCGGTTCATTTGCCCGAGATGACGATCGAGATCACCTGGACGCTGATACCGATGTTCATCATGATCTGCTATTACGCCTGGGGGGCCAAACAATACTTCGTCATCGAACGACCGCCCCCCGGGGCCATGGAGATCAATGTCGTCGGCAAACAATGGATGTGGAAGATTCAACATCCGGAGGGCAATCGTGAGATTAATGAGCTGCACGTCCCGGTCGGCCGGATCGTTAAGTTCACCATGACCTCGCAGGATGTCATCCACAGCTTTTTCCTGCCGGAGTTCCGGATCAAGCAGGACGTCGTGCCCGGCCGGTACACGACCGAGTGGTTTAAAGCCGAACGCATTGGCGTGTACCACCTTTTTTGTTCGGAATTTTGCGGAACGTTTCATTCGGGAATGACCGGCCGGGTGGTCGTCATGAGCCCGGCCGAATATGAGAGTTGGCTGCTTAAGGGCGAGCCCGGGAGCACCATGAGCGAATCCGGCGAGCGCCTCTACCGCGAGCTCGGGTGCAGCGGTTGCCATTCCGGCAGCTCGATCGTGCGCGCTCCCCCGCTCGAAGGTCTGTTTAACAAGCCGGTTCCGCTCGCCGACGGCACCGTCGTCACCGCCGACGAGGCATATCTCCGCGATTCCATTCTCTTTCCCGCTAAGCAAATCGTTGGCGGTTATACCAACGACATGCCTTCTTTTCAGGGCCGGATCAGCGAAGAGGAACTGCTGCAACTGATTGCCTATCTCAAAAGCGTGGCCAACGCCGCTCCCGGGCTGCGCAACTCCTTGGAGGGTTCACCATGAAGACCGCTACCGCCGGGCCGATACGTGAAGCTCCGACTGCCTCAAAACGGCGAACGTACTTTGAGGAGGGCGGTCAGACTCTCGCGTCGTGGCTGCTAACTACCGATCACAAACGGATTGGGCTGCTTTATCTCTTTTCAATACTATTCTATTTCGCGATTGCCGCCGTGGCGGCGGCCTTGATGCGCCTGGAATTGATTACTCCTTCAGGCGACATGGTAACTTCGGACAGCTACAACAAGCTCTTCACCATTCATGGCACACTCATGGTCTGGTTCTTCCTTATCCCATCCATTCCCGCCGTGTTGGGCAATTTCGTCATCCCGATGATGCTGGGCGCTCGTGACGTCGCGTTCCCGAAACTCAATCTCTTAAGTTGGTACCTCTTCAACCTGGGCGGGTTGCTCGCGACCTACGCGGTCGCTTTTGGCGGAGTCGATACCGGTTGGACTTTCTATACGCCTTACAGCAGCACTTACTCCAATTCCCATGTGATTACGATGGCTGCGGGCATTTTTATTGCCGGTTTTGGCACTATTTTGACCGGGCTTAACTTCATCATCACCATCCACAAATTGCGCGCTCCCGGCCTGACCTGGTTTCGGCTGCCACTCTTCATTTGGTCGCTATACGCCACCAGCGTCATCATGGTCCTGGCCACGCCCGTTCTGGCAATTACCCTGGCGCTCATGGCGCTGGAACGGATCTGGGGGGTGGGGGTTTTTGATCCTAAACTGGGCGGCGATCCGGTGCTGTTCCAGCACCTGTTCTGGTTCTATTCGCATCCCGCGGTGTACATCATGATTCTTCCCGGGATGGGCGTTATCAGCGAGGTCGTTACCTGTTTCTCGCGAAAACCGATTTTTGGCTATCACTTCGTTGGCGGCGCGAGTGTAGCCATCGCCATTCTTGGCTTTCTGGTCTGGGGCCACCACATGTTTGTCAGCAGCCAATCCATTTACGCCGGCCTGGTCTTTTCGCTGCTCAGCTACCTCGTGGCGGTTCCGTCGGCTATTAAAGTCTTCAACTGGACCATGACCCTGTATCGCGGCTCGATTTCCCTGGCCACGCCCATGCTTTATGCGCTCGGGTTTATCGGCCTGTTCACGATCGGCGGCCTGACCGGCCTGTTTCTGGCAGCGCTTGGACTGGATGTGCACGTGACTGACACCTACTTCATCGTGGCGCATTTCCACTACATTATGGTGGGCGGCATGGTGACGGCTTTTATGGGAGGACTGCATTATTGGTGGCCGAAAATCACCGGTCGTTTGTACCCCGAAAAACTGGGGCAACTCGCCGCGCTCATCATGTATATCGGGTTTAACCTCACCTTCTTCCCGCAATTCGTCGTCGGTTATCTCGGCATGCCTCGCCGGTACCACGCGTATGCGCCCGAATTCCAGATTTACAATGTTCTTTCGAGCGCCGGGGCTTCTATTCTGGGAGCCGGTTACCTGCTGCCCCTGATTTATTTCATCTGGTCAATCAAGCATGGCAAGAAAGCTCCTCCCAACCCTTGGAACGCCACTGGCCTTGAGTGGCAAACGCCGTCTCCGCCACCCAAACACAATTTCGAGCACGTTCCCGTAGTGGATCAGGCGCCTTATCAGTATTCACCCGAAGCCGCGGAGGAGATGGTTCATGGCTGAAGCACATGGGGCATTAGCGGAGCAGTTTGAGGAACTGCCGCAACAGCAGGAAGCGTCCATGCTCGGGATGTGGACGTTTCTGGCGACCGAAATCCTGTTCTTCGGCGGCCTGTTCATGAGCTATATTGCTTACCGGAGCATTTATTCGCAGGCGTTCGCCGAAGCCAGCAAGCACACCATCGTTCTCTTCGGCACGATCAACACCGCGATTCTATTGACCAGCAGCTTGACCATGGTCCTGGCCGTTCACTCGATCCAGGAGAACAACGTCAAATGGACCATTCGGCACCTGCTCTTGACGATCTCGCTGGCCTGCGCGTTCCTGGTCCTCAAAGGCTTCGAATACCGTCAGGACCTCCACGAGAATTTGTGGCCCGGACCACACTTTAAAACGGGCTTGCCGCCACAAGCCCAAATTTTCTGGTTCCTTTATTGGGCCATGACCGGTCTGCACGCGCTGCATGTTACTGTAGGTATCGCGGTGCTCTCGGTCATGGCGTTCCTGGCCGGGCGGGGCAAATTCTCGGCCACCTATTACAATCCAATCGATGTGACGGCGTTGTACTGGCACTTCGTGGACATTGTCTGGATTTTTCTCTATCCGCTGCTTTACCTGATCAACCGCTCGTCATGAGTTCAACCATTATTCCCAAAAAGATCTTCATTCGAGTTTGGGCGGCCCTCCTGGTGTTGCTTTTGCTCACCTGGAGCCTGGCCCAGCTGAACCTGGGCAAATTCAATGCCGTGGCCGCTTTGACGATCGCCGTGGCCAAGATGCTTCTGGTCATCCTCTACTTCATGCACGTGCGTTATTCTTCGCGGCTGACGTGGATCTTCGTCGCCGCTGGTTTCATCTGGCTCGTCATCCTGGTTGACCTGACTCTGAGCGACTATCTCACGCGCGGCTGGGTGCCGGGCGTGCCGGATAAAACCTGGGAACACGGCGTCTGGCCGGCACCGCAGAAAGACTAAAAATGGTTGCAGGTTACAAGTTGCAGGTTACAAGTTTTTAACAACCGTTTGGAGTCCCGCCTTTAGGCGGTCTGGCGCCAAAACCGCCTGAAGGTGGAACTCCAAACGCAGGCGCATTACAACTTATAACTTGTAACCTGTCGGATTCAGCGGTCCGCCGGCCTGCTCTTTTTGGACGATCCGGCCTTGCTTCCCCCAAAGAGGCGTTTATCCAACGAAAGGCTGCCCGGGCCGGCCAGGAAGAGAGTCGTAAACCCGGCCAGGTAGATAAAGGCCAGTTCCCCGCTGTGGCCGCCGCTCAAGCTCCCTTTGTGCACGTACATAAAGGCAACTCCCATATTCACCATCAAAACCAACGCCCCAAAGCGCGTCACTAGTCCTAAAGCGACCAGGCTGGCCGCGACGACCTCGGCAAACACTACCAGGGAGAAGCTTAGCGTGTGGCCGATCTTGAATGGATCGGCGAAGCCCGAAGCCATGCTGTCGAAGCCCTTGAGCTTGCCAATCCCGTGATTGAGCAACAGCGTCACTCCAAGCCACAGCCGCAAACTTAGCAGCCCCAGGCTCGTCAAAAACGAATCGTTTCCCGGCCCAAATATTTTCGAAAACATAGGTTCAGATCGCGATGAGTTCTGAGGACACTAATCCTTCATTGCGTGCGGACGCAAACGATTTTAGCAGTTGGATTTGACTCATGCTTTCAGCCAAACTGCCGCGCATGCTGCCCCGTATAACACTGCTTCTCTCCCTTGCCCTGATTGTCGCTCATGACGTCCTCGCTACCGACTCATCGAGACCCAAACCGCCAATCATGTCCGAGCTGCTGAGCGCATCCAAGCCCAGTGACTGGCGCGCGCTGGATCCACAGAACACGCTTTACCTTGAACTCGCCGGCGGCCGGGTGGTCATCGAGTTGGCACCTGCGTTTGCGCCCGCTCACGTCGCCAATATAAAAGCCCTGGTTCACGAGTATTATTACGATGGATTGGCCATCGTCCGCGTGCAGGACAATTACGTTGTTCAGTGGGCCGATCCTGATGCTGATAAGCCTATTGGCCGGAAAATTCGAAACGCCAAACGAACGTTGGCCGGAGAGTTCGATCGTTCGTTGGATTCCGGATTGCCTTTCACTCGTTTGCCCGATGGCGACGTCTACGCGCCGGAGGTTGGTTTTTCAAATGGCTTCCCAGTGGCTCGCGATCCTAAAACGAACAAAATGTGGCTGGTGCATTGCTACGGGATGGTTGGTGTGGGCCGCGACGCTGCTCCCGACAGCGGCGGCGGAGCTGAACTGTACGTCGTGATTGGCCAGGCCCCGAGACATCTGGATCGGAATGTCACACTCGTCGGCCGCGTGTGGCAGGGAATGGAATTGCTCTCGTCGCTGCCGCGGGGCACCGGCGCTTTGGGTTTTTATGAAAAGCCCGAGCAACGGGTCCCTATTAAAGCTATCCGCCTGGCTGCCGATCTTTCAGCTGCCGACCGCACGCATCTGGAGATCCTGCGCACGGACACGCCCCTGTTCCAGGACCTGGTTGAATCGCGGCGCAACCGCCACGAAGATTGGTTTCACTTTCAGGCCGGCCACATCGAGCTCTGTGCCGTGCCGATCCCGGTTCGTATTTCAACGAAATGAGCTCAAGGCGCATCAACCCGGGTTTCCTCGACGGCCAGCCGCTTGTGACTGAGGAGATTCTGCACGAAGAAGAACCAATAAACCGGCGCCAGTATCGGGAAGAAAGCCAGGGAAAGAAGTATGTAGCCGCACACAATCAGCGGACTGCGACGTAGATGTTCGGCCACACCGGCCCGGAGGACTTCCCCCTGCGAAAACAAGTAGACGTAAGGCAAATAGTTGACGTATTGCCCAACGGTCGCTCCGCAATTTGGGCAAAACCAGCCGTTGTGGTCCTGAGGCGTGAAACAGTGGTGGCAGAGGGGCCTGGCTTCGTCGCTTTCCAAGGCTTGGCCAGTTTCAGCATCCCAGGGGTCGGCGGTGGGCTGCGCCTGTATAACCCACACGATGGCGCGGTAAGTGAGGAGTCCGAATACCAGGAGGAAAACAATCGCTACAAACAGGCTGTCATGTGCAGGCCCCACAACCGTTAGACTCCTCTCTTCCGTGCGGTGATGTAAAGCCGAATCCCCTATCCAGCCGCGCGCGCTCTTGAGACCTTTTGACCATGACTGGTACAACCCATCCCAGCCACGTCAAGAGGCTGGTTAATGGCGGTGGGAAAGCGGTTGTCCTGCGCACCTGCGGCGGCAGTATTCATGTGACCAAGAGCTAACGAGATGCACCTCAGACCGATGACTTCAGTCGAAGCGATGCCGGAGCAGACAACCCAGAAAAGCAAATGCAGGCCAGGCCAGTGCCGGCAAGTATAAGCCGAATTCGACGAAGCTCTGCAGCGCCCAACCGAGTGTGCCCAGCCACAGGGCGAACCATAGAGCTGCGTTGGTGTCGAGCAAAGGGCTTGCGGCCGCGATTCGGGGCGGGCGCTCGACTGGAACTTTGGGCCGCGCCCAGGGCAAGCCCGGTTCTGGCTGGCGGGCTCGCTCCGCGGGAAAGCTAAAGGCGATGGTCACAAAAATAAAGCCGAGATAAAGGCAAAAGCCGGGCAAGCCCGAGTCTGAGGCCTGCTGCAAGTAATCGTTGTGAGCGAGGCGAGCCATTTCAGATTCAGGTCGCTTGAGTTTCTGGTAGGTCATAGCAAAGGTCCCGGGACCAGTTCCCGTCAGAGGATGTGCCAGGGTGCTTTGGAAGGCCGCGTGCCAATAGTCCAATCGTGCGCCGACACTGGTCGCCCCTTTCTCGAAGAAACCGGAATATTTCCAGAAAAAGGCCGCCAAGCCCATGATTAGTAGAGCCGCGATTAATCCTTGCTTGAGTTTCTTACTGAAGGGCAGGCGCAAAAGCCACAGCACGCAAAGGACCAGCATGAGCAGCCAGCCCCCTTTCGAGCCCGACCAGTAAAGACAGCCAAGCGCGCCCGCACCGATTGACACCACCAGAAAAATTCGCGCGGCCGTGGTGAATCGCTCGCGCCACTGCCAGATAAACTCCAAGCTTGCCGGCAGCACCAGAATGAGAGCGCCAGCCAGGGCGTTGGGATAAAAGAGGGTGGAAAAAATCCGTGGACTGGAGAGTTTCTTGATATACTCGGGCTGAACCTCTTTGAGCTTGGGATATAGGTAGAGGAAGAAATATCGGCGAGTCTGTTCGAGTCCGCCGAAGTGCTGCTGCCACCCGGCGGCAACCACGATCAATAGGGCGCAGAGCAGGCCAGGCAGGAGCCAAGCTGGAGAACGCGCGCCGTCGGAACAGAACAGGCCTACATAAAAACAGACCACGCAGGCCGCGAAATGCGCCAGAACTGGCCGCGTGAGCTCGGTGTTGATAGTGCCGAGCCCGGCTATGAACTGCCAGGCAAGCCAGGCCGCGGGCAAGATCATTAGCCAGAGCGGGGCTTTAACGGGACGCCTGCCCGTCAAAAACGCCAGGAAGGCAACAAGGCCCAAAAGCACATACCCCCACCAGATCGGCCAGGGGTTATCCAAGACAAACTCATAAAGATCCGCCGGCGGGGTGACCCATTTTTCCATGATCGGCGGATTGCCGAACTTCAGCAGAGCCAGACCGAGGAAAGCTCCAAAGCAAAACATTCCCACGCGAGAGCGCAATTCTTCGTGGGCGTCCGGTGCCGCTTTCATTTCGGCCTCATGCACCTGTTGACTCAGAGGTGCAATTTCAGCAGTCCGACTTCCAAGGCCAGAGCCTCCTGCACGTTTCCCCCTAACCAGCGTTGGAGCTGTTCGAGGGCCTGCAGGTTCGCTAGCGCTCGGTCCGGCGAGAGTCGCTGGGCGACGCGCCGGGTACCATCCAATTCGGGAAAACTCGGCAGTTTTGGTTCCAAAGAGGAATGGTTATTGGCATGCCGAAGTGTTTCGAGCCAGATATCGCGCAACCACCACTGCAACAAACCCAGCAGGTCGGTTCTTTGCCGCCGGTACTCAGCCTCGATGGCCGCGCTGAGTTCCTCTTCCCAACGCTCGATCAGATTCTTCTCCGCATCGGGGTATTGTTGAATGGGAGATCTTGAGGTGAGGCTCTCTTCGATGCTGGTCCGCAGCGAACCGAGCCTTCGCAACAACACGTCCAGCAGCCGGTATCGCCCCATCAGGCTTTTCTGTTGTTGGGCCGCTGCCTCACTGAAGGCGCTTAACCATTCCCGCTGCGACGCATCGAGGGCGCGCACGCCCGCCTGGCCGAAGCTCAGGCGCAAGCACCGCGAGAGGATCGTTTCCAGCACGCGCTGCGGCTCGGTCGTGAGCAGGATAAGGATGGAATCTGCCGGCGGCTCTTCCAAGGTTTTCAGGAAGGCGTTGGCGCCTTCTACTCGCAACCGGTCGGCGGCGACCACCACGGCCACCTTGTGCCTTGATTCGTTGGGTCTAAGCTGAATTTCGCGCATCAACTCGCGCATTTGGGCGATGGTAATAACCCGTGATTTCGACTCGGGCCGCACCCAATGCACGTCGGCATGGTTCGCATGCTCAATTTTTTGGCAGGGCAGGCATCGGTCGCAGCAGTCCACCGCGGCACCATTGCGCCGGACCGGGTTTTCGCAGTTCAGCGTTTTCGATAGAGTTCGGGCGATTACCTCCAGGGCATCGAGGTCGTCTCCGCTAAATAGATAGGCATGGCCCAGGCGTCCCCGCTCCAGTGAACGCTGGAGCAGCTGAAGGCTTTGCTGGCTGGTGAAAAAGTCTTTGAACGCCACTGTGCGCCCCATCCTAAGAAATCGCCTGAGCTGAATAAACTCAATTTGCGACCAGGTGTCCCAGCCTCGGAGTCCCGGCTCTAAGTCGGCTTGATAAGAATTGTACCACGATGCCACAAGTCCAGCCTTCGGCCACGCCTGGCCGCCTGAAGGCGGGACTCCGAACAATCCAAACAGCGGCTTTTCATTCGCACACTTGACGGGGTCGTTCTTGCCGTTGCGATCGGCGGGACGATCGCGGCACTGAGGTCTGAGCCAGACCGGTCTCGTTAGCCGGAAACCAAATCTGGATTGGCCGTGGCCGCGGGGTGGGTTGCCATTCGATCGCCAGGTCTACCACCTGGCGCATACGTTGAAACCACAGGCGAGCCCGGTTCCGCCGGGGCGAAGCCAGGGTTCCTTTGTGCCCTGCGAAGCTCATTTCCATTTGTCCGTCGAACATATTTGTCCTTTCTTTTTGCGCCATCCTAACGAGGGCACTTGGACAAATACTGTCCACGCGGTACTTTTTTTCAGACCGGAGGAGGTGAGCCAACCTTATGCAAATGGGAGCTGCCCGATCCAACCCAGACAACCAGCCGCGAAAGAACGCCAGTGAGCGTAAAGAAAACTAGAGTCGTTGAACCTTTAAACTTTCTCTGAACGGGTCAAGTTTGGGTGCGTCTGCAAAACCGATGGCTCAACACTTGATAACTTGAAAACCTGATAACCAGATAACAATCCCTTAAGGTCGGAGCTTCGCCACCAGCCGCTCCAATCGTCGGCCGTACTCGATGAAGTTTTCCCGCATGGCCTTTTCGTTGCTGGCCTTTGAATTGGCATCGTGGAAAACGACCACCATATGCGGTTCGAGGGACAGCGCGCCCTTGTACCCGTGCGCAAAAGCGTCGGTGAGGATCTCGCGCACTTTTCCCTGTCCCTCGCCAGGCCAGTTGTAATCCGCGTCGTTTCTCGTCGGATTCCAGGTGGCATCCTTGATATGGATATGCACGACGTGATCGCGGAGGTGTTCCCAGAATTCCCAGGCATCTTGTTTGGGCCAGGGCTTGGGCTTGGACCGGTCGGGATTGAAAATGGGATTGGCCGTGTCGAATACCCATTTCAGCCCGGGACATCGGTCGAGCAGTTCGAGAGCATGCTGCCAGCTCATCCCGCCATAATTCATGCAGTTTTCGTGCAGCGGCTGCAGGCCTGCATCCAGCAGACGGTTGGTCACATCTTTTACCCGGCGAAACACCTCGGCCGGGATGCGGTACTCCTCAGCACCAGGCTTGAAACTCATGATCCGCACGAATTTGGTTCCTAACCGTTGCATCCGCGGGATGGCACGTTTGACTTCGGCCAGAGTTGGCTCGAACGGGTCATGGACGGTCTTCGACCAATTCATAATGGTCGAGCCGAAGCAGTAGACGTTGACGCGGGCCGTTTCGAGCGCGCGCATGGCCTGGTCAAAGGCGGCGTCGGGCAGGTCATGAAAGTTAGCTTTTGCAAACCCGGGAACTTCAACGCCGCGCATTTCGAGATGGCGCCAGCCGAGCTCCTGGATCGCTTGGATCTGCCCATCGAGTTGATTGGCCGCTTCGTCGCCGATGCCGGTTAGAATCATAAATCTTGCCTGAGAATTCAGCGATTGAAAGACTTGGTGAAGTCTTCGTTGGCGATTTCGATCACCTTCTTTTCGAGACTCGAATTGGAGATGAGCTCGTTCAATTTGCGTTCATAGGCCGCGCTGTCTAGCGGCAAATCCAGCAGCTCATTGAGCAGCGAAGAGTATAAAATCGCATTGGCCAGCTCCACTGAGGAGAGGCCTTCGACACCCGGGGCGATAAGTGCTTCCGTCCCGTTAATGGCATTGACGAAGTTTTGCATCAGTAAAGCATGGGGATTCGCCGCGTTCTCGAACGGGATTTCAACGTTCCAGACTTCCGGCCTGGCAAACCCGAGTTTAGCCGATTTGCTGAACTCCAGGGCGTCCGTTTCGTTGCGCGTGAAAACCAGCCGGTTGTTTTCGAGGATGACTTTACCGCGTGTGCCGACGATTTCAAACCGGTTGGTCCCGGGCGCTTCGCCTGTGGACGAGACAAACGTGCCGGTTGCGCCCTGCGGGAACTCCAGATACGCGGTGACGTTGTCCTCGACTTCGATCCGGTGAAATCGGCCGAGCTGGCAAAACCCTCTGACTTTCGCAGGCATGCCCAGCAGCCATTGGAGCACATCGAGGTTATGCAGACATTGATTCAAGAGAACTCCTCCGCCTTCACCCTTCCAGGTGGCGCGCCACCCGCCACTGGCATAATACGCTTCGGTTCGGAACCAATCGGTCATAATCCAACTCATACGGGTGACCTGGCCAAGCTCGCCGTTGGCGATCAAGTTGCGGATCTTCAGGTAGCGCGGCTCGGCTCGCAGTTGGAACATGCCGGCAAAGATAAGCTCAGGCCGAGCCTGGTGCGCCGCGATGAGCCGCTCGGCATCGGCTTTATGAGCCGAAATGGGTTTTTCGACCATCACGTGCAGTCCCTGCCGCAAGGCGGCAATGCCCAACGTGGTATGCTGATAATGCGGCGTGGCGATGATTACGGCGTCCACCAGGCCCGACCCGATCAGCTCCTCGCCGGCCATGAAGGTTCTGATTGGTTTATATTTTTCGAGCTTCGGCCCCACGGCGTCAGAAACGGCAACCAGTTCGGCGCCGGCAACTTTCCCTGCCAACAAGTAAGTGGCATGATGCTGGCCGATGTTCCCCAGGCCGATCAGTCCTAATCGCACATTGCTCATCGAGTAAAAGTCTAATGTCGCGGGCAGATCTGCCCAGCAGAAAGTGCGGTCGGCCCGGCATAAAAAAGGGGACTAACTACGGATTAACACCGATGGACACGGACAGGCCTGCGCCGCAATTTGGGAAAATCGCCGCAAAAGAAAAGATCGCAGAGAGCGCAAAGAACTAATTTGCGGATTTATCCGTGAGCATCCGCGTCCATCCGTGGTTTCAAGCTGGCTGGTTTTTCGCGCGCCACTTCGCTTGGATTTTTATCCTCACGCAAACCTAGAAAGGCCGGCTGGCGCAGATGATTATCCCGGGTCCATTCGGCAAATCGAACCTGACAGACCAATTCGGGCCGGACCCAAGTGCAGCGCTTCATCTCAGCCCGGCTCACCCCGCCGCTCAATCCCCCTGAGCTCTCCGGCAGATTCACAAACGGACAATCAGACTGCTTGAGTTTCTGGAGCTTGCCATATAAAAGGCGCAACGTCGCTTCGTCATAGCCGGTGCCGACCTTGGCGGCGAAACGTAAGCGCCCATGCTCGTAGAACCCAACCAGCAGCGCGCCAAAATGGCTGCGCGCGCCTTTCGGCTGCGTATAGCCGCCAATGACGAATTCCTGCTCGTTGGTCCATTTGAATTTCACCCAGGCCCCGGAGCGCCGGCCGGGTTCATAAACCGATTCCCGTTTTTTCCCAATCAATCCTTCGAGGCCGCGCGCCTGCATTTCTTTCATCAACCGCGGCGACTCAGTGTGGATATCACCTGAAAAACGCAGCGTCGGATGTGTTCCCTCGATCAGCTTTTGCGCGACGGCTTTTCGTTGCCACAGCGGCAGGCCTTTGAGGTCCTTGCCTTCCAGTTGGAGAATATCGAAGACGTAATAGAAGAGCGGCGGCTTGGTTCCGGCTGTCTGATAGGATTGCAGCAGCTGAAAAGCCGAGCGACCTTGCTCGTCTACCGCCACGACCTCGCCATCAAACACGACTTGTTTGGCGGCGATTTTCTCCAGGCCGGTAAGCACCTCCGGATATTTGACCGCCAAATCTTTTCCGGACCGGGATGTCAGGCTCAGAGCGCCGCCGTTTTTTATGCCAAGGGCGCGAACACCGTCAAACTTGATCTCATAAAGCCACTCCGGACCTTTGGGCAGACGATCTACCAAGAGCGCCTTCATCGGTTCCGCAAACTCGGGCTTGGCGCCGGGAAGCTCCTCCAGATTGATCCCCAGTCCAGTCAGGCCGGAGGGCGAATGATTTCTCGCTCGTTTGGGTCGCGCCGCCTTTCTCGCGGACTGGCGCTGTCGACTCAGCTGTGCGGCGCCTACCCGCTTCTCCGCCGCTGGTGCCCGCCGCGCAGCCGCATCCGCAAACGTAACCGGACGTTGGCGAGCCAGTCGATTACTGTGCCACTCGCTACCGCCCCTCTTGGCAATTTGCTGCATCGAACGACCCGAAACCACGGACCGCTCCTCCGCCCGAGCGGAAAGCGGCGGCAAGTCCTCTCCGCTTTTGAGCAACAGCCACTGGGGCTTGGCTGCCTCGCCGTAACGCATTCGCACGAGCGTCCACTCGCCCTTCAGCTTTTTGCCTTCGAGAAAGAAATGAATCTTGCCCGAGCGCAAAGCTTCGGCCGGGTCATCGCCCGAAACATGGTAGGTTCCCTCGTCCCAGAGCATGACTGTGCCCGCGCCATAGTTACCCTCGGCAATGGTGCCTTCGAAACTCCCATACTCGAGAGGATGGTCCTCAACCTCGACCGCCAGCCGCCGGTCGCCGCGTTTCATCGGAAAGCCTTTGGGAACAGCCCACGATTTCAACACCCCTTCCATTTCTAATCGGAAATCATAGTGCAGGTGTGAAGCCGCATGCTTCTGGATCACAAAACGTAAATGGTTCCGCGGTCGAGCCGACCGCACCCGGCCCGCCGGTTCGGCCGTGCGTCGAAAATCACGTTTCGCTTTGTATTCCTTGAGCCCCATTGAACGAAAACTGCGTAAAGTAGCGCAGGCTTTCCAGCCTGCTGTACCGCCGACTTTTAGTCGGCTGCGCGTCCCCATACTGAACAACCCAACTTCTCGCCCGACGCCCGTTCTGCGCCCAGCAGGTCGGAGACCTGCGATACGGCAGACTCAAAAGTCTGCGCTACGGCGAAGTAGCGCAGGCTTTCCAGCTTGCTGTACCGCCGACTTTTAGTCGGCTGCGCGTCCCCATACAGAACAACCTAACTTCTCGCCCGACTCCCGTTTCGCGCCCCGCAGGTCGGAGACCCTGCGATACGTCAGACTCGAAATTCTGCGCTACGCTAAGCCGCCTTTTTGAGCGCGCGTTTCGGCCGATGCGCCCTGGCTGATTTTTTGGCGACTCCACCCCTGCCAGCCTTTTCCAGGCTCTGCTGAAGAACGGAAACAAGGTCGATTACCTTTGTGGGCGACCGTTTTGAAGGCGCGTTTCCGGCCGGCATTCTGCCGCCGCTGGCAATCTTCTTCTGAATCAGGTCCAGCAACTTATGTTGATACTCGTCGGCATACTTGGTGGGCTCCCACGGATTGCTCAGGCGGTTAATCAATTGCGAGGCCATTTCCAGTTCGCGGCTCGCTAGCGAGATGTCCCCCGGAATTTGCAACGCGGTTGGGCTGACCAGTTCTTCGGCAAAATGCATGAGTTCCAGGACCAGCGCATTTTGCTCCGGCTTAATCGAGGCCAGGTGTTGACGCGTCTTCAGGACGACCTTGGCGATTCCGACCATTTCCATTTTCTTGAGGGCTTCCCGGAGCAATGCGTACGCCTTGGCTCCCTGTCTTTGCGGTTCGAGATAGTAAGGCTGGTCGAAGAAGATGGGATCAATTTGCTTCAGCTGTACAAACTCAAGCACCTCAATAGTTTGGGTCGCTTCGATGTCGGCTCGCTCAAAATCCTCATCGGTGATTACAACGAATTTGCCCTTCTCATATTCGTAGCCCTTAACGATCTGCTCCCAGGATACCTCTTTGCCGTCAGCTTCCGCAACGCGCTTGTATTTGATAGGGCTGAGGTCCGATTTCCGCAGCAGATGAAAACTGAGCTCTTTTCGAGTAGTCGCGGGGTAGAGGGAGATGGGCACATTGACTAGACCGAAACTAATGGACCCCTTCCAAATCGCGCGCATACGCCAAAAACCTAACGCAACGAATGCCGGACGCGATTGGGGTGATGACCGCAATGGCTTGTACGACGCTGGCACTCGCTAGCAGGAAACTGCCCCGGCCTGGGGGTCGGGCGGCTGAAGATGAACTCCGAGCCCGGGAACTACTCGTTAATGCCCCATCGTGGAGTGATGTCGCGCTGGACGGCACCCGCCAGGGTGGAAAGGGTGCGGTCACTCACCAAAGAACCTTCCGGGACGAAAAACGGGTTCATTTTACGGGCAGCGGCGCCAGGCCAGAGATCAGGCTGGGCAAAGAATTCCATCTGACCGCGTCTGGCCACCTCGGCGAAATAGGCGCGCGCTGTCGGCCCGGAACCGGCTTGAGCCTCTGGTCGGTCGAACAGGGCGACCAATGCCAGGGCCTGGCTGCCCTGCATTAGCCATGACTCGGTCCATTTAACGACGTAGTCCGGCAAGGTGTCGCCGTGGCTGGAGATCAGGATAATGTCAGCCATGGTGGCGTCGCGCACGGCGATCTCGCGCAGCTTGGGAATGCTCCAGACATCGAATTTCCACATCTGATTGGTCAGGTGGCATTCCTGGCCCAAATTCTCGACGAGGAAGTCGTACGTCTCTTTAGCGTGTTTGCCGGTCTCAAAATCCTCGTAAGCGATGAGCACATTGAACAACGGATTGGAATCCACCTCCGAGGAATCCGCTGGGGGTAAGGTAAGCGTGCGTTGCATGTCAAGCAGCATGTACGAAGGAATTTTTTTTTCCAATGGGGTGGTAACCCTAAGCTCGCCAATGGCACCACAGGCACAAAAGCGGGGCCACGACCAGCGCCGGCAAATAATCTGCCAGCTCGATTCGTTTGAGGTTCAGCATGACCAGCGCGACACAAAAAACCAGCAAGCCGCCGACGGCGTTGATGGGATCGACGAGACCCTGCACAGCCAGAATGGGCTCGAGAATGCGCGCGACTACCAGGGTGAGGGTCCCTTGCACCGCCAGCACCGGGATCGCTGAGAGCAAAACGGCCGGCCCGAACAGGGATATGAACCCAAGGGTCGCCAGCCCATCGATAACCGCTTTAATGGCCAGCGGGTAAAAGTAAAAGGAAAGGCCCTCCTGAATCGAGCCCAGGATGCCCAAAGGCGCAACACAGAACAGCGCCGCGCAGGTTCGGAATCCCTGGTTGAGCCGGTCCGGGTCGCCCCGAGTGGCGTTATTGATTCGTTCCCTCGCTTGCTGGCCCAGCCGATTGGACATCCTTTGCAGCCGCACCGCGCGGCCTATGAGTTTGCCGATCATCATCGACACGATGACGAGGCCGAGCTGTTTGAGAATTTGGGCCCATGACCCGCCCAGGCTGATCCAGGTCAGCCTCAAGCCGTAGAACACGGTGAACGCACCCAGAATAACTCTGAAGTACGATTCGGTGGCAGCTGCCAGTGGTTTTCGCCGGATTAACCCGACGCAGCCGCCAATGACGATTCCGGCTGCGTTAAGGAGGGGCCCGATCATGTCCGCCCGATGCTACGCAGGCGCTGATGGCATCAAAGCGAAAAAGTTTTCCCCCGTTAAACCTTCAAGGCCGCGCCTTACCAGTTGATAAATTGACAACTTGATAACTTGGCAAGCGCCCAATGTCTGAGTCCCTGCCTGGCTAGACGTACAAGGCGGCCTGGAGCTCGCGAACCATCACGCCAATGAACGGATACCGATCTGCGGGTTCGAGCTCCAAACAACGCAAAATCACTTTCTCCAGGCCGGCCGGCATGTCGGGATTGAGTTCGCGGGGCGCGATGAACGTCGTGCGGTCCAGCTGCTTTTTGAGGATTTCGCCCGGTGTTTCTGCCGGGAATGGTTTTTGATTGGTCAGCAGCTCGTATGCGGAAACGCCATAGGCGAAGATATCGACCCGATGCGAGAGCGGCAGCCCCTGAAGTTGTTCGGGAGCCATGTAAGCGGGAGTGCCCGGGTTTTTTTTGGAAAATTTTGTCGGCTTTTCGGGGATCGGCTGGGCCAAGTCAAAATCCACCAGGCGGACCTTGCCGTTGCGGGTGACCAGCACGTTTTCCGGCTTGAAATCCAGGTGCATGAAGCCGTTCTCGTGCATATGCTCCAAAGCCGCGCCCATATCGATCAGAATCTGGGCCACGTTCTCGAGCAGCACCGGGTCATGTCGAGCGTAGAGGTCTTTTAGATTCTCGGCTTCGACATATTCCATCAACAGGTATAACTGGCCGTTGATTTTCCCGTGTTCGTGATAACCGATAATTCCCTCGTGATCGCTGATTTTTGAGAGCAATTCGCAGCCGCGCACGAACCGGCGCCGCGCTCCAAAATCGAAGCGCAGGCGCTGGTGCATCAAGCGCAAGGCGTACGCCTTGTGCTTCGCGTCGGTCGCCAGCCAGATGTCCGCCATGCCTCCACTATTGATCAGTTCCTGGAGATAAAAACGTCCGAACGGCCCCGGAGCGGGGGATTCGGCCCCGCTCGATCCTTTTAACATCCCAAACACCAAGCTTATGTATCACGAGCTCCGCCCCCCCGCCACTGGATTCCGGCGCGCAGAATCCACGCCGGCGCGCAACCCAACTGAGGTGGAGTCCCTCGGTCGGGCTGAGTGCTCGTGCAGAGAGGAAGCCCTGATCACCTAGCAGCATTAGAGATGCGTGCCGCTCAATACCCCTGTTTCAGCAAGAAATAAACTAGCGCCATCAGAGCCAGGGAGATCAGCGACATCAATAGCGCGGAACCGATGAAGTAGGAAAAGGCCATCATGATGATACCGCCGATCATCGGCGGCCAGGAACTCTGCTTCTTCCCGTAAATGAAGTAACCGAATCCCACCGAACCCCACACCAGCGAAGCGAAGAGGAAATTGGCGTTAAACATTCGTTGGCCGCCCGGCTTCTGTTTGGGTTTCGTTCATTGGGATCCCTTTGGTTCCCATAATTCAATCCGGTTGCCTTCCGGATCGGTTATCCAGGCAAACCGGCCATAATCGTAATCCTCGATCTTTTCCACCGTCACACCTTGCGACCGGAGTTGATTGAGCATTCGTTCCAGGTTCGCCACCCGATAGTTTATCATAAAAGGCTTTGAACCCGGCCCAAAAGAATCGGTATCGGCTCTAAACAGCGACCAAACGGTGCGGCCGATTTGGTTCGGATTGTCCTTCTCGCGCCACTCAAAGTCGGTGTGGTCACCGCCGGCACACATACCCAAATGGCTTCGATACCACGTAGCCAGCGCTTCAGGATTCTGAGCTTTAAAGAAAACTCCGCCGATTCCGGTGACACGTTCCATAATTTGATTCTATGGGCACGTGTGCATCCTAGTCCGGCCCTTTATTCCAAGCAAGGTGTGCGTTGGAACAGCGTGACAAATTGCATTCAAAATCAGAGAAAGCACGATGTGGCACGGCCATCGCGACATTAATGGACGGAACGCCGCATTTATGCGGCAGCGCCGGCGCCGAATCGTGCTGGCTTCGCGGAATCAGATCTGAAATATTGCGCGCCCATGGCCCAGTCGAAATATCTCACCGCGCCAATCAAGACCGACAAAATGCCACCCGGCGTTCCGTACATCGTCGGCAATGAGGCGGCCGAGCGGTTCAGCTATTACGGGATGAACAGTATTCTGGTCATCTTCATGACCCAGTACCTCCTCAATGCGCAAGGTCAACCCGACCACATGCAGGATGTGCAGGCTGAGGCTTGTTATCACTTCTTTGTTTCGGCGGCTTACTTTCTGTGCATCATCGGAGCGCTCCTGGGTGATGCCGTGCTCGGCAAGTATCGTACAATTTTTTACCTCTCGATTGTGTACTGTTTTGGTCACTTCGGGTTGGCGATCGACCACACCCGTCTGGGTTTATTAATCGGCCTCTTTTTGATCGCCTTGGGGGCAGGTGGCATCAAGCCCTGTGTCAGCGCGAACGTCGGCGATCAGTTCGGCGCCAGCAACCAGCATTTGTTGCCGCGGGTTTTCAGTTGGTTCTATTTCTCAATCAACTTCGGGTCCGCCTTTTCAACTTTGCTTATCCCCTGGCTGCTCGACCCTTTTCAAGCCACGCCAGAGCAAGCCGCCGAATGGCCATCCTGGCTGGTTCGATTCCTCGAGAGAATTCACGGGCCTGATTTTGCGTTCGGAACTCCTGGTATCTTGATGGTCATTGCCACGATCGTTTTCTGGCTCGGAAAGAAGAAGTTCGTGCATTTGCCTCCCTCCGGGCTTAAACCGTACCTTTCAGAAATCTTTCAGTGGGAAAATCTAAAGGCGCTGGGGAACGTGGCCATGATTATGCCCTTTGTGGCCGTTTTCTGGTCATTGTGGCAACAGAATTTCTCGTCCTGGGTCGTCCAGTCCGAAAAAATGGACCGTCATCTCTTTGGGATCGACTGGAAACCGGCGCAAATCCAGACCGTTAACCCTTTGTTCATCTTGATTGCATTGCCGCTGTTTTCCTATTGGATCTATCCGGCCATCGATAAGCTATTTCGGCTTACGCCGCTGCGAAAGATCGGCATTGGACTTTTTATCACCGCGATTTCGTTTGGCATCATCGCCTGGATCCAAACCCGGATCGATGCCGGTCAGACGCCTCACATCGTTTGGCAGATCATCGCGTTTGCCGCCCTTACGGCGGCTGAGGTCATGGTTTCAGTGACGTACCTGGAATTTGCCTATACCCAGGCACCCAAGAAACTCAAGTCCCTCGTGATGTGTAACTACCTCTGGGCGGTGTTTGCCGGAAATGTTTTTACAGGCCTGGTAAACGTTTTCATCCAGAATCCCGACGGTTCCGTAAAGCTCAAAGGTGCCAACTATTTCTTATTTTTCGTCGCCGTGATGCTGGTGGCTGCCGTGCTCTTCGTCTTCTTCGCGCGATTTTATCGTGGCAAGACCTATATCCAGGACGAAGCTGAGCCGCAGGCGGCGTAGAGCTGGGAGCGCAGTCTCGCCGGCGAGTTTCTGTTTTTAATGGAATACAACTCGCCGACAACACGTCGAGGCTCCCAGGTCTGAAATCGGGATTTTCACCTGCCCTCGATAATGAGTATATGGAGGTGCGCAGGCACGGCCTGAAGAAATTGCGCCGGCACTTTGAGGATCCTTTTGGACGCGACGGATTCATTAATGAAGATCTTGGTTATTTCCTTAGCCGGCATTGGCGACACCGTTCTGGCAACGCCCTTGATCCGGGAGTTGCGCGCGAATTTCCCGCACGCGCAACTTGACGTGCTTGTGCGTTGGGCTGGCGCGAAGGACGTGCTGCTGGACAGTCCTTACATCAATACGATTTACCAGCAGAACCTCATGGGTGAACCCCTTGGAAAATCAGCGGCATTCCTGCGTTCCTTGCGGCAGGTGGGTTACGATATTTCCATCAATGCGCATCCTCAAAGCCGTATTCACTATCGTTTCGTTGCGCGATTAATCGGGGCGAGGGCGCGCCTTAGCCACGTGTACGAGGGCTGGAATATCCTGGATCAATTCCTGGTCAATCAGACGAGGCCCCAGGATTACCAGCGGCATACGGTGGAGAACAATCTCGATCTACTGACCCTGTTGGGGAAGCAGCCTCTTTCATCAGGACATCAATTAGAAATCTTCCTGTCTAATAAGGATCTCAAATGGGCGGAGTCTTTTCTGGGGGCGCAGGGATTGGGCAATCGCCGGCGGCTCGGGATTCACGTTGGCTCCGGACGGACGAAGAACCTGGCCCTTAAACGTTGGCCGCTGCAACGCTATATCGAACTGGTCGGAACGCTTCGCCAGAGTCATCCAGACCTGGCAATCCTCCTGTTCGGCGGGCCGGACGAAGCAGCCGAAGTGCAGCAAATTTTGAAGATCCATCCCTCGCCGCTGCTCATGAGTGTGCCTACCGAAACTCTCCGCCAGGCCGCGGCGCTGATCCAGCGCTGCACCGCTTTTTTGAGCGTCGACACAGTTCATATGCATCTGGCTGCCGCAGTCAAGGCGCAGCGCCAGCTAGTGATCGAGGCTCCAACCCTGAACAAAACCAACGAGCCATACGGGAACCCCTTCACTTTGATCCCAAACCCGGCGGTCTCCGGACGTAACCTGGACTACTACCGTTATGATGGGCGCGGCATACGAGGGGCGGCCGAAGATTTGATCCGCTGCATGGAGTCCGTCACGGTCGATTCGGTGGCCGCGGCTGTGGATGCGGTCCTGCGGAGCTAGCAAAGCCTACTGTTCAACAGGAGCGCTCCGCGACTCCGAGGCTGAGGTTTGGAGCCCCACCTTCAGGTGGTGCCGTGGGAGAACCGCAATCGCCTGGATTCGTTGCCATCTGCGGTTTTAGGATCCTCCGGCTAAACCCAGACTCCGAGCTTACTGACGCAAATTCGCGTGCCTGCGCACAAATCCTCGCGTTCCACGCCTTATAACTTGATAACTTGAAAACCTGATAACTTGTCCGCCCCCCTCTCGCACTTCGCTTACGTACCGCGTTCCGCGACGAGATAAGCTTCTTCCCCGACGTCAGGATTCTTGCGCAGCGCGAAATGCTCGCGGTATTGAAAGGCGATGGCTTTGAGCGCATAACGGGCGTCCCAACCACCACCGATTTGCGACGTGCCCGCGGGCGCGTTGGCAATGGCCATGGTGGCGCTGATGATGTAGTCGGCATTGACCGCTGTGCTGCCGGTCTTAACGACCTTCAAACCGGCGCGCCGGGCGCATTCGCCCAGCAAATGATGCGGAAAGATGTGCAGATGCCGCGGCGGCTCGAGTCCGCGCCATGCGCTCTTAAAGGTCTGATGTCCGAGGCTGCGAACGTTGGGAGTGCTCACGACGAGCCTGCCGCCCGGCTTTAGCAGCCGCCGGCATTTGTCGAGGCACGCGATCGGGTCGGGCACGTGCTCGATCACGTGGCTCATCGTTACCGCGTCGAAGGCCGACTCTTCAATCGGGATCGTCTGAAAATCGCCAACTTCCAGATCCACGCCATATTTCTTCTTCCCGGTTTCAATGGCGGCGGCATCGAAATCAACTCCTTTGCCTTGCCACCCGTGTTGTTTCATTAAGGACAGGAACTGCCCATCTCCGCAGCCAGCATCAAAAAGTCTTCCCGGCGAGCGATCGCGCAGGAACATTTGGACGAACTCGCGCCGCTCCTGGTAAATGCCAGTCAAATAGGCTGGAATGCGAATGCCCGTCCAATAGGCCCATTTGGCCAATTGGAACACCAGGCCCGCTGAGCCGGTGGCTGGTTCGACGTGGGTATAGTAAGTCTGGTAAGCCAGGCCGAGATCCTCGGTGATCGGACATGGGTCAGGCCAGACCAGGCCGCACTCCGGCCGGGGACATTGCTTAAGGTCCCAAGTGCCGGGAGCGCCAAACAACCGGTCTTTAAGCCCAGTATGAAGTGGTTTGCCCGGAGTGCCACAGACGAAGCATTTCGGATTGGAATAGGTTCGGATGGTGGGTTCGGTCATGCGAATGCTCAGCTGAAAACGTTCTTGGGATGGCGCGGCCGCCGCAGGATCGTGTAGACCATCAGGTCGCGGAGTTCGACCAGGACCTGGCCGGCCAGCCACAAGGGGGCGCCGGTGATTTTTTTTGCTGCCGCGACAATTTGTTTCGAATAACCGCCGTTACCCTGCTGGCGAAAGCGTTTGGCTTTGATGCCGGAGCGTACGGCGAGCAGGCCGCGCAGTTTCAGGCTGCGGATCGGACTCATCGGGCCGGGGCCGCGCAAAGCCTCGTTGGTCTCCATGGTTCGCCATTCGTCCAGAATAAGGGCCTGGATACTTGGCGCCCTGGCATTGGTCGCGTTGCCGCCATGCCAGCGATATTTGGCGAGCAGTTGATGGACGTGAACGATTTTTTTGCAATGCTTGCCAAACGCCGGCCAGAAGACCATGTCGCCCAGGATCGGCATGTCGGTTGGGAAATGGCAGGGCGCCGGTTGATGGGAGGTTTTGAGCAAGGTCGCCACAAAGGCCTGGTTGCCGATCTCGGCTTTGCGCTTGAGGAATTCGTCCATGTCCAGCACCTCGGCTTGCCCGTCGGGTTTGCCGGAAATACTGAGGCGTTGGCCGTGTTCGTCGATCCGTTCGTCCAAACACCAGGCCATTCCCAGCCCTGGGCTATCCTCGAGCACGCCAGTCATGACCCTGTAAAACTCGGGTTCGAGGGTGTCATCCGCGTGTAAAATCTGCAGGAATTCCCCCTGGTCCGCAAAGTCAAGGCAGCGATTAAAATTGCCGAACAATCCCAGGCGCTGTGGATTGGGAGCCCACTCGCATTTCAGGCCGGTAAAACCACGAACGATCTCCTCGCTTTTGTCGGTCGAACCGTCGTCGCAGACGATGACCCGGTCGGGTGGCAAGGTCTGGTGGGCCAGAGACTCAAGGGTCTGCAAAATAAATTCGGCGTTATTGTACACCGGCATGGCCGTAATGATGCGAGACGTCACTTGTACCAGCGTAGTAAGAAGGCTCTTTGTTCACAAGTCCTGCGCCCGCGCCTTTGGCGCTTGCGGGATGACACTTTGGCGGTGCGTCCTGGGGCTAGCCGCCCCAGGCTGGTATGATGGACGCCCTTGGCGTCAAAAATGAGCCAATCCTAGCGGCATTGGACAGGAAAGTCTGCGCTACGAGGCCGGTGGGTCATCTCAATCTTTTCGGCCAATGAGCAGGGCGCAGTTCCAGGCGAGGAATTCGCGCACGATGGGGATGCGGATCAAAAGCGATAGTTCCGTGTAATATCGCGGCGCCGCTTTGAGGATGACCAAGTGAGGACTTCGGCGGATATGCGCCAGCGTGCGCCCGATGTAGGTGGGAAAAAGATTTTGATAGATGGTATGGTTGCGCGATTTCTTGAGCAGCTTGTCGTAGAGCATCATGCCGTTGCGCGGGCCAAGGTAATGCAACGGCGACCAATCATGTCCACCCCAGGGCGACAGCCAATTGGTCCAGCTCAGGTACAGCTTGCCTCCCGGAGCAAGAATCTTGTGAACCGAATCGAGGAACTGATCTGGTTTGGAGAGATGCTCGAACACGTTCGAGCACACGACCAAATCGAACTGGCCTAGCGTGGCAATATCGTCCTGGTCGAGATTAGTTTTTCGAAAAGGTGCTGTGGCCAGTTCGGGGAGCAACAGGTTGCGTTCGTCCGCGAAGGTGACCTGACAGCCACGCCGGGCCAGCCGAGACCCAAACACTCCATGACCGCAGCCCAGGTCCAGCGCGAGGGTATTTGGCCCGAGCGGCACTCCGCATTGCTCAATCCAGCGCACGGCATCATCCGCCTGCAGTTGATAAAAGTAAGCATCATCCTTGTGCTTGAGATGGTGTGCAATGAGCTTGTGTATGATCATGCCGGCGGGAAGTGGTGTACCCGCCGGCAGCGCAGGCTGCAATCAAAGAGTGCAGTGTCGGCGCTTCGTTCCCATGCTTACTTCGGGGCCCAAAAATCCGAGTCCTTTTCCCGGCTTGCCTTGCGGACGTCGCTCTGTTGCGGTCCAAGGCGAAGTGCCATGGTCAGGTGCTGGACTTGTCGGGTACTTCCTCGGGCTGGGACTCCGGCTCCGGGGCGGCTTCTTCGGCCGGTTCCTTTTCCTGGGCAGATTCTCTCGCTTCGAGCATTTTCATGGCGCCCACGAAGAGGCCGGTAAACAACCCGCCACTCAGCAGCGTGTTGCGGAAAAACTGCCACGTTTCCGGCCAGCCATGTGTGCCTTTGGTCAAAGCTGTCAGCCAGCCGAGCAGGTTACGCGTATACTCCGGATTGCCAAAGGGATTGAACAGCCACGAAGCGGTATTGGTGATCAGGTAAAAGAGCATGGCTCCGAGAACCCCGCCGCCAAGCAACGAAAGGAAATGCGCGCGTGGGTTGAACCTGCGGCCGAGCCAGATCAAGACGACGTAAGCCACGTAATTCATAAGCTGGTACTGCACCTTCGGCAGATCGAACACGGCGTAGCCCAGTTGCAGATAATAGATGTCCAGCGCGATATCCGTGAGGAGCATCGTGCTCAAGGGAAGCCACCACGCCATGCGGGCGGAAAAATAAACCCCGGCGCAGAAGCACAGCGCATAAGCAGCGCTGAAATTCTGTGGCAGCATCCCAGGCACACGTGACAGCGCGAAAACCACCATCAACGCCAAGGGCAAAATGAGTTTCCCTTTCATCAAATTCGAGCATACCGCCCAGTCGCAGAATGACAAGCAAGCAGGTACGGCGCGCGGGCATTCTGCCCGCAGCAACGTCCGATCACCGGTTGACGTACAACCTGACCTTTAGCGGGCTCACTTCGCGGATCTCTGCGGACTTGGGAAATCCGCGCGCCGGCGCGCGGGCATTCTGCCCGCAGGAACGTCCGAACACCGGTTGACGTACAACCTGACCTTTACCGGGCTCACTTCGTGGCTCTCTGCGGACTTGGGAAGTCCGCGCGCCGGCGCGCGGGCCCGCAGAGACGTGCGAACACGGGCTGGAGCCGGTTTCTCTTTTGGATCAGATCCAGTTCGCGGATCCCTGCGGATTGGAAATCCGCGCGCCGGCGCGCGGGCATTCTGCCCGCAGGAACGTCCGAAAACACCGGACACTGCCCCTTGACCGCCGGACCCGATGCGGCTGGAGCGTCTCACACAGGTGTGCCAGCATATCCGCTGTGCTGGCCGAGAACCTGTTTGAGATAATTCATGAAGACGAGGAGTTCCTCGTGGTCAATAAGCCAGCGGGCCTGGTGTGTCATCCGACCAAAACCGATGAGTACTCGAGCCTGATCAGCCGGGTGCGGTTGTATCTTGGCGGGGGCGGCCATCCGCAATTGATTAATCGCCTGGATCGAGAAACGAGCGGAATTACCCTGATTGCCAAGGACGAAGAGAGCGCGCGCCAGGCACGCCGTTTATGGGAAACGCGCCAGGTGACCAAGCAATACGTTGCGATTGTTCATGGTGAAATCAACCCGCCTTCCGGAACAATCACAGCCCGTTTGGGAAAAGACGAACTCAGCCGGGTCGCCATTAAGGATTGCGTTCGCGAGGACGGAACTGAGGCACGGACGGAGTTTAGCGTCGAACGCGTGTTCCGGAAATCAATTGTCGTACCTTCATCCTGCAGCACGCGAAATCCGGCGGAGCCGCAGAAAGCCCTCGCTTTTCGAGATCAGATTTTTTCTCTCGTCCACCTTGTTCCCCAGACCGGACGAAAACATCAAATCCGAATTCATCTTGCGCATTTGGGGCACCCCATTGTGGGCGATAAGCTTTACGGCGGAGATGAGGATTTGTATCTGGCATTGGTCGAGAACCGACTCACAACCGAGCAATGGCGCCGGTTGATCCTGCCGCACCACGCTCTACATGCGGCCAGGCTGGGTTTTGAATGGGCAGGTCAGCCTAAAAGCTTTGAGTGCGAGCCTGAGTCCTGGTTCAAAGCGTTCTGTTCAGAGGCGTTCTATCCTGCTTAGACTTGCGCGTGCTCACAATTCCGAAAACGATGCGCGCCGTGGTCTATCGCGGGCCGAACGACCTGCGCGTCGAAACGCTCCCGGTCCCGCATATCCGCGCCGGGGAGATCCTGGTTCGGGTGGCTGTGTGCGGCGTTTGTCCCACCGACATCAAGAAAATCCACTATGGCACGGTGCCTCCGCCGCGGGTTTTTGGCCATGAAACCGCCGGCACGATTGTTCAAACGGGCGCGTTGGTGCGCGGATTCAGGGCAGGGGATCGAGTAGCTCTTCATCACCACATTCCCTGCCTGGGCTGTCACGCCTGCCGTCATCGCGCCTTTGCCCAATGCGCTCAGTACAAACGGACCGGCATCACCGCCGGGTTTGAACCGGCCGGCGGGGGCTATGCCGAATACGTGCGGGTGATGCCATTTGTGCTCCCTGGCGTTGTCAAAATTCCGGCGGGCAACTCTTTTGCCGAGGGCGCAATGCTCGAACCGGTCAACACCGTGCTGAAGGCCGTCAAACGTTTGGCGCTATTGCCGGAAGACACCGTCCTGGTGGCGGGGCAGGGGCCCATTGGTTTGATGTTTACCCGGCTGTTGTCGTTGCAAGGGATTAAAGTGCTGGCGACGGATCTCCTCGAAACCAGGCTGCGTTTGGCAAAGGCCTTCGGCGCAAGGCACCTTTTCCAGCCGGCTTCGCCCAGCGACGGCCCTGCGCCATTATCAGCTCGCAAAAATCCCAAGGGCACCCACGATTCGATCGAGTCGCTGGTCGAGCGCATCACGCGCGGACGCGGCTTCGACGCCGCCGTCATTGCAGTCCCATCCGCCGACGTGGTCCGGCAAGCTCAGCGACTCGTGCGAGGCGCCGGCCAGGTCTTGCTTTTTTCGCACACCAAACGCGGAGAGCACGCCGAGATGGACCTGGCAACGATCTGTGTCGATGAGAAGGACCTGATTGGCAGCTACTCAGCTGACGTTACGTTACAGCGCGAGGTCGCCCAGTTGATCTTCACGCGAAAGTTCGACGTGCGGCAATTGATCACGCATGAGTTTCCCTTGGGACAAACCGCTAAGGCCGTCCATTTAGCGGCGCATCCGAGCGCGGAGTCGCTCAAGGTCGTTGTCGTTCAGAATTCTGTGACTTAAGCCGCCGGAACAGACCGCTTTGCCGCATGACTTTGAACATCACGGCTTATAAATCCGCTCGGTATGACCCTTGAGTTGATGCGGGTAAAAATAGACCTCGCGCAAATCGCCGGTGGCGTACCGTTGGGCCTGATCGTTGAAATGCTTCGAGCCCACTGTGCCACTGATGCCTCCTGCTGTTACGGCCCGGGCGCTCACGCCATTGATTCCAAACTCCACGACCGCGACGAAGCTGTTCCCGCTGGCGCCGTACCAATGCTTGGTGTTCGGGTAGGCGCGCGCGCCGAAGGACGCGAGCGAACCCCATTTTGCGGACGGGAATCCGACTGCGGTGCTTGGCGCCGAGTCATCGAAGTGCGGCTCGATTTGGTCGTCCAACCGCTGGAAACGGTTGATTTCGCCCCAAGGGATCTTCCAGGAGCCGAAGTCTGCCTTGAGTTTATCGCTCGCCGCCCCCAGCGCTTGCAGCCGGTCAGCGTCGGAAGGTTCTGGTGTCGCTGACTCATCGCCGCTGCGGGTGAGCAGCCGGTCCAACTCCGTTCCATAGAAAATCGCCAGGGATGTCGGCGCCGATGACACATTCCAACGCAGGTTCCAATGTCGAAGCGAATCGATCTGCTCATCCAGGGCAGCCTTGAAAGAATTGGTCGCAAGCGTTTGGTCGTACGCCCTGAGCAGAGGAGGTATTAGCTTTTCAAAAGCCGGCAGATACGTGTCGAACGCCGCGTCTCGGAGCTTCAAAATTGAAAAGTCGCTTCGGTTCTGGAGGACCATGACGGCATGGCGACCGCGGTCCGATTCAGTCCCATTGTCAACGTACGCGGGGTATTCCGAGCGCTTCGGGCTGTTTGGACCGGCAGCCATCCAGGGCGCATCATTGGCATTGTAGACCCAGCCGCAATCCGGGTTGATGACATTGGGCGACTGTTCAAACGAGAGGAGTCCCTTCCACTCCGTGGCCGGATTGCTGCCATTCACCGGCTTGGTCCAGTCAAAGGCCGGATCGCGCCGCGGGATGAAGTTGGCGTGGAAGTAAGCGATGTTTCCGTCGGCGTCGGCATAGATCGTGTTGTTCGAGGAGTTAGCGTGGAGGTCCATGGTTCTGCGGTAATCAGCCAGGTTTTTGGACTTGGTGCGCAGGAAACTCTGCATGAGGGCTTCGACCGGTCTTTGCATCAGGCGAAAGGCGACCCACTTCCCGTTCTGCGAGCGCACGACCGGGCCGAAATGAGTGTAATACGCGGTGAACTTTCGCTCGGCCATTCCATTGGCAGTTCGGTATGGAATGATAATGGTCCGCGTGATGAAGGGGCGCTCGTCGGCGCCGTATTTAAAAAAGAATTTGCCGTTTTTTTTCACGACGGTTTCCAGGTACTCGTCGGTTGCATCGACCGCGCTGGAGGTGTGCATCCAGCCCACCCGCTCATTGAAGCCCTGGTAAATAAAGAACTGTCCCCACGTTGCCGCGCCATAGGCATTGAGTCCTTCGTCGCTGGTAATTTGAAGTTCGTCTCGAAAGAAAAACGAGGTATGTGGGTTGATGAGCAACAAGGGGCGAAAAGCCTTCGTGTTCTGGGGGGCAATCGCCATCCCGTTTGAACCTTTCGGCTCGTCATCATCGTAACCCCTGACCGACGAACTCAGCTGCACAATGGGTTGGGCGCGCCGCCTGGTTTCAGCAGTGTCCGCCTGCAACCCGGCGCGGCTGTAGAACGCCTGAAGCCCGCCCAAGTCCACTCTTTCGATATCGCCGCCAATCGAACCCTCGCTGAAGGTCAAGGCCATCCACGGGTCAAAGCGCCTGATCACGCGCGGCTTCACTCCGGGATGGCGAGCCAGATAGAAGTTGAGGCCGTCAGCCCAGGCCTGCATGAGCTTGCGAAGCCATTCCGGGCTTGCGGCGTATTGGGCCTTCAAAGCTTCGGGGTCGATGAAGAGTTTCATCCGCAGGTCCCGCCAGATGGCGCCTTCGCCTTCAGCTTCGGCGAGGCGGCCCTGGGAGTTGATGAAGTTCATCTCCACGCGGTTAAAATCGTCCTGGGCCTGCGCATAAACGGCCCCAAACACCGCGTCGGCATCGGTTCGGCCTTTCACGTGGGCGATGCCCCAATCGTCACGCGTGATGGTGACCCGTCGCGCCTGGGCTTCCCATTTCGCAAGCTCAGATGGAACCTGGTCGTTGGCTATCGCAAAACGCTTCTGTGATCGCGTGGTGCACCCGGGAATCAAAATTGCTGCGAGGAGAATTCCTAATGCTGTTCGATGTTTGGCGGGGCAGGGCACAAGGAGTAAAATTCACGCTCTTCTGCCTTTTGGCAAGCATGGGCCGCGCTGGTTACATTACAAATCACCCCCGACATTCTCTGTAAAGCCCGGGTTGTTCGGCAACCCACCACCCGGTTCCCGGTTAATGGGTCGACACTTGGATCGACCCGAACGAAAAATCTATCGTGAAAGGTTTGATGTTTTCCAACGACTGACAGTTCGCTAGAGTGCCGCGCCCATGCATTGGCTGCAGAACCTCGATGCCGAAGTGTTCCGGTTTATCAACCAGGTGTTGATCAACCCGGTTTTCGATCGAGTCATGCCCTTTGCCAGTGGCAACGCTTATTTTAATCCGGCTCTGGTGTTGCTGGGGTTGCTAGCGATTTGGAAAGGCGGCAAACGCGGGTTGCTCTGTGGCTTGATGCTCGTCCTGATCGTACCTCTTAATGACGGTCTGACCAATCTTTTGAAACATGCCGTGGCTCGGGACCGGCCGTTCCTGGCTCTACATGATGTGCATTTGCTGGTGGGTAGAAGTGGCTCTTTCAGCATGCCTTCCGGTCACTCCTCAAATTGGTTTTCCGCCACCATGGTCGCCTTCCTCTATTATCGCCGCAGCATCTGGATCATGCTCCCCATCGCCCTGACGGTGGCCTTTTCCAGAATCTATAACGGAGTGCATTATCCGGGCGACGTGCTGGCCGGCGCAGCGCTTGGGTCCGGCTTTGCCGTCGCCATGCTCTGGTTAGTGGATACCCTGTGGGGTTGGGCAGGCCGGAAGTGGTTCCCAATTTGGTGGGCGAGCACACCTTCGGTCCTCTCGCTGCGTCCAGCCAGGACGGCGGAGGGGGGCTCAGAGGAAGAAACCCTGGCGCCTGAACCGGAGTTGCCAAAAGTCAGGGGCCAGGCGCCGGCTGACTTCCGCGCGCCACACGCCAGCATGGACGAGCATTGGTTGCGCCTCGGTTACGTCTGTATTGCCGTGCTGCTGGTCGCCCGGCTGATTTACATCGGCAGCAAGGTGATTCAGCTTTCCGAGGATGAATCCTATCAATGGATTTGGTCCAAGCACCTGGCCCTTTCTTATTACAGCAAACCGCCGCTGATTGCTTATACCCAGTTCCTGGGCACCGCGCTGTGGGGCGACAACGCGTTTGGCGTGCGGTTCTTCTCACCGATCATCACCGCGATCATCAGCGTGGCTGTCCTGCGCTTTTTCGCCCGCGAGATTAACGCCCGCGCGGGTTTATTCCTGGTGCTCATCGCCACTGCGACTCCGCTGGCGTCGGTCGGCGCGGTGCTCATGACGATTGATCCTTTGTCGGTGCTGTTTTGGACAGCCGCAATGTTGGCCGGGTGGCGGGCCATTCAATCGGACGGTAAAACGTCGGACTGGCTTTGGGTTGGCCTGTGGATGGGGCTGGGCTTTCTCAGCAAGTACACGGAATTGTTCCAACTCCTGTGCTGGGCCGTGCTGTTTATGTTGTGGCCGCCCGCGCGCAAGCACCTTCGGAAGCTGGGTCCATACCTGGCGTTGTTGATAAACCTGGTCTGCGCCATCCCCGTGCTGATCTGGAACGCGCAGCATCACTGGATCACCGTCACCCACGTGGCGCAAACCGCCGGCGCCGGAGAACCGTGGCATCCAACCTTGAAGTATTTCGGTGATTTTCTTGGCAGCGAATTCGGATTGCTGAATCCCGTCTTTTTTGTCGGAGCTTTGTGGGCGTCCATCGTTTTCTGGCGCCGCAATCGCCGCAACCAGCACCTGGTTTATTTCTTCAGCATGGGCGCCCCGCTGTTCCTGGCCTACGTGCTGCAATCGTTTCGATCACGCGTCCTGCCCAATTGGATTGCGCCGGCGGTCCTGCCTTTGTTTTGTCTGATGGTGGTATATTGGGATGGTCGCGCGCGGTTGGGCGTGAGTTGGGTCAAAGCATGGCTTAAGACGGGGTTGATTCTGGGTTCGACGCTCGTCTTGCTGTTTCACGATACCAATCTAATTAAAAGAATTTCGGGCTATTACCTGCCGGTCAAACTGGACCCGCTCCACCGCGTACGCGAGTGGGACAAAATCGCTGAAGCAGTCGACACGGCGCGCCAGCAACTGCTCACCGATGGCAAACCGGTGTTTATTATCGGCGACAACTACGGGTTGGTCGCCGAAATAACATTTTATTTGCCAGAGGCGCGGCAAAGTGTGACAGGCACGCCGATCGTCTATTACCAAAGCAGCGCCGAGCCAGAGAATCAGTTCTATTTCTGGCCCGGTTACAACGATCGCAAGGGGGAGAACGCCATTTATGTCCGTGAACTCAACCGGGATAATCCCACCCCGTCTCCTGCGCCGGAGAGTATTCGTGCCGAGTTCGAGTCAGTAACGGATTTGGGTGTGACCAACGTGATGTACCACGAGCGCTTTTTGCTGCGCCCGTTTCAACTGTTTGCCTGCCGCGGTGTGCGCTGAATCGCGCCATAGAATAGTCCCGGTTCGTGATTATGCCCTGGGCATGACTTTGACCAGCGGTCAGGCGTTCCGCTGGCGAAAGGAAGAGGATGGCTGGGTTGGCGTGGTGCACCGACATTGGGTGCGCTTGCGATTGATTGCCGGCGGGATCTTCGCCGAAACTGTTGGGCCGCATGAAGACTGGGACTGGCTGGAGCATTACCTGCAGGTGAATGTCGACTTGCAAGCCGTCCTCGACACCTTTCCTGCCGATGAGCCGATGCGCGCCGCCCGCACCGCCTGTCACGGCCTGCGCCTGCTCCGCCAGGATCCCTGGGAGTGCCTGGCTTCGTTTATCCTTTCGTCGACCAAGCAGATCCTTCAAATACAGCAGATCGTCTCCCTGCTGTGCCGCAGTTATGGTGAGGAAATACTCGTGCCCGCGGGTCAGGATCCGGTCTGGACGTTTCCCACGGCCGAACGCCTGGCCGACATTTCCGAAGCGGGTTTGCGTGCCTGCAAGATGGGGTTTCGAGCGCCCTTTTTGCTTGCGGCGGCGCGCCGGGTCGCGGAAGGCAAACTCGATCTCCAGGCGCTCGCCGAGTTGCCCGTGGAAGCCGCGCGCGCGGAGCTGATAGACTTGCCTGGCGTCGGGCCTAAAATCTGCAACTGCGTGCTGCTCTTCGCCTACGGCCGCCAGGAAGCTTTCCCGGTCGATGTTTGGGTGATGAAGGCGCTGCGCCAGATGTACTTTCCCCGACGTAAAAGGACATTGCGGCAATTGCAAGAATTCGCCGCCACACATTTTGGACCAAATGCTGGCTACGCTCAGCAATATCTGTTTCACTACGCCCGTTCGCAAATGAGACGACGCCAAAACCCAGCCCCATGAGCTCGCTCGAAGTACTCTTCACTCCCGCCGATTTCGGGGCCTTGTCCCAGCGGGATCTTTCGCAGACTTGCTGCGTGGTGTTCGATGTCTTGCGCGCCACCTCGACGATGGTGACTGCGTTGTGGAATGGAGCCGAAGCCATCCTGCCGGTGCAGGAAATCGCGGATGCACTGGCCGCGCGCGAACGGCTGGGCGGACCTGTTCTCCTCGCCGGTGAACGCGCAGGCGTTCGGATCGGACCCGATCGGAGCGGCGGAACAACTTTCGATCTGGGCAATTCCCCTGGCGAGTTCACCGCGGACGTGGTTCGAGGCAAAATCATTGTGATGACCACCACCAATGGAACGCGTGCCTTGCGCGCCTGCCTTAACGCACAACGAACCTTTGCCGCCTGTTTTCTTAATCTAACGGCCACCGCCGAAGCGATTCGGTTGGCCGGAAACCCGCCATTGCTCCTGGTCTGTAGTGGCACCGTCGAGCAGGCCGCCTATGAAGACATCCTTGGCGCAGGCGCTCTTTGCGATGAGCTCTGGCCCCGATATCAGGAGTCCCCGGTCGCGGACTCGGCGCAGGTCGCTCGCGAGATTTATCTTCATGCACGGTCGGATTTGGCGCAGGCGCTGGCGCGGTCCCGTAACGGACGGCGGTTGTTATCCCACCCAACTTTGCACGGCGATGTTTCTTTTTGCGCCCGGCGCGACGCTTTGCCGCTGGTGGCCGAACTGGGGCGGGACGGCCTGGTGCGGCGGCAGCGTTGACTGAGGGTTTGCGCAAAAATAAGGACTATTTTACGGTTCAAATCCGAAATCCGAAGGTCGAAAACAGAAAGAAGGCCGAAAGCCGAAACCCGAAACAAGCGACGCTTAGCTTCGGGTTTGAGCGGGCGAAGTAGCCGCAAAGAGGCACAAAAAGGCACAGGAGTTTGGTGGCTTCGTGCGACTTTCGTGGCTTTCTGATTTCGGAGTTCACGCTTCGACCCACGGATTTCTTTCGGTTTCGGGGGGATGGGAACCGCAGTAACCGAACCCGGTTGCTTTTCGCGCTGGGTGGGTTGATCTTGGCTCGGTGTTTGCATCAAGAGAAGATGCGGGGCGCCAGTTGGGCCAATGGTTGCGCAGCCGGGGAGTGGAACTCGATATCGTCGCTGGACTGCCGCGGGGCGGTGTGGTCGTGGCTGCTGAAGTGGCACGCATTCTGAACCGGCCCCTGGATGTGTTGGTCGTGCGCAAGATTGGGCACCCTCTTTTCCGCGAGTTTGCCGTGGGGGCGTTGGCGGAACACGGAGTTGTGGTGCTCGACGATGCTATTTCCTCAGAGAAGCAAGGGTTCGGGGAACTACTCGCGGATGTGATCCACGAGGAGCAGGAACGGCTCAGCTCTTACCAGGCGCTGTTCCCTCATCGTGGAAACTCGGGGCTTGCAGGGAAAGGCGTGTTGCTGGTGGACGATGGCCTGGCCACAGGCGCAACCACTGAGGCGGCTGTGCGCTCGGCTTTCAAACAAGGCGCCCGGAGCGTGGCCGTTGCCGCACCGGTAGCGTCTCAACATGCCATCGACCGGCTGCGTCCGATTGCGGATCGCCTCGAGGTGATGCTCGTCGATCCCGAGTTCGATGCGGTTGGTCGTTATTACGAGACTTTCCCCCAAACGACCGACGACGAAGTGCTGGACTTGCTGGCCGCCACTTGAAAAGGCTTTCGCCTGGAAGCGGCGAGGCTTGGTAGCCATGAACATAAATACGAAGGTCATCGTTTTTACGTTCATCACCCCTTAGGATCCGTGGCGTGCCTGAGTTACCCGAAGTTGAAGTGCTCGTGCGCCACCTGAAACCGTTGTTGCGGCGCAAAGTTATTCGAGGCGTCCAGGTCAACCGCGATCGGGTGTTGCGGCCAACGCACGCGCGGACCTTCAAAAGAACCCTCGAAGGCGCAAGGTTCATCCACCTGACCCGCCGCGGGAAATATCTCCTGTTTGAGATCAGCCCGAGACAGGGACGGCAGCGACGGATTTTGCTTGGGCACCTTGGTATGACGGGCCGTATGTATTTGGTGCCGAGTAAGGCCGCGTTGCCGAAACATGCCGCCGTGGTTTTGGACCTGGGCGACTCGTTATTTGTTTTCGAGGACACACGTTACTTCGGGCGATTGACCCTGGATACGACCGCAGTGGAAGGTCTCGGTCCGGAGCCGCTGGGGTCGGACTTCACGATCGCCCGATTGGCCGCCGACCTGGCCCGGTCGAATCAGCCGATTAAGGTGAAGTTGCTCGATCAATCGTTGGTGGCGGGTATTGGCAATATTTACGCGAGTGAGGCTTTGTTGCGCGCGGGGATCTCACCGAAAAGACCGGCGAAGTCTTTGTCACCAGCCGGAGTGAAGCGGCTCTGGCATGCCATTCGCCAAACCTTGACGGATGCGGTCGCGTTCGGAAGCACGGTTCCCTTGGATTACGCCGGAACAGGTCGCGGTGAACGGCTGTTCTACTACGGCCAAATGCCCGATACCGAAACGCGGTTCGACGAACGACTGCAGGTTTATGATCGCGAGGGCAAACCCTGTCGGCACTGTTCAACTCCCATCAAACGCATCGTGCAAGCCGCCCGCAGCACCTTTTTTTGTCCGAAATGCCAGAGCTAAGCGTCACGGACGGAAGCAGGAAGCGACGGCCCTTGGTATCGTCGGCATTCCGAACAAAACTGACTTTCCAGACTCTTCGGCGTAAGTTCAGTTTTTCAAATGGCACAAGTGAAACCTCTTTCCAAACGGCAACATGAGAGACTGGCCGCCTTTCGGTACGCGCTCCGGCGCTTCCTGCGTTTTAGCGAAGAAGCGGCGCAGGCCGCCGGCCTCACCCCGCAGCAGCATCAGGCTTTGCTAGCCATTAAAGGGTATCCAGGTCGGGAGTGCGTCACGGTTGGAGAGCTCGCGGAGCGACTGCAGATTCGCCATCACAGCGCCGTGGAGTTGGTGGACCGGCTGGCAGTCGAGAATTTCCTGGTTCGTTCACCATCAGCCAAAGACCGCCGGTTGGTTCTGGTGCAGCTTACGCGCGGTGGCGACGAGGTCCTTGAAAGGCTCTCCGCGGCACACACCGAACAACTGAAAACTTCGGGACCGGAGCTCATTCGCCGCCTCAGCGAAATTATCGGTTCCAAGGGACGGCTGTCGGCCTGAATCAATTCTTAACCTGCGGAAGGCTTGACCCAGGTCAAAGCACGGCTCGCGTTATGGGATTAGTCTGGGCGCATGAATGAACGCCCTCTGATTGACTCGGATTGCGAAAAAATGCTCTGTCTGCAATCCGAAACCCAGTATGCGCCGAACGGGATTGTCAGTCGTACGATATTGCGCACTGATAACCTGCGGACGGTCTTGTTTGGTTTTGCCGAAGGACAGGAACTGACCGAGCACACCTCCACCCAGCATGCCCTGGTGCAAATTTTGTCCGGAGAGTGCGAATTTTCCCTGCGGGGTCAGGCGCAACAAATGAAAGCCGGTGATTTTCTTTATATGCCACCGAATGTTCCCCATGCGGTCAAGGCCACACAACAATTCTCGATGCTGCTGACGCTTTCGAAACCTTTCCCGGCATCTGGGAACGCGCCGAGGAGACAGCCTTCCATCGCCGTCCACGCCTGACCTTTGCTATGCGCAATGCTGTTACGATTGATGTTCGCGAGGACATTCGCGCCGGGCGTGAGCCGTTCTCAAAAATCATGAATGCTGCCGCCATGTTGCAGGCGGATGAGCAGCTCTTGGTCATCGCGCCATTCGAGCCGGTGCCGCTGTTTCAAGTCCTTGAAAAGCAAGGTTTCCGTCACACTTCGAGGCCGATGGCGAACGGCGATTGGGAAGTGAGCTTCCTGCGCCAATCCAATTCTTTGCCGCTGGACCTCGGCCGGGCAGGGGTACCTCAGGTCTCCAGCGGTGACTCTGGGTTGAGCCAAGTGAAAATGGTGCAGGTAGACGCGCGCGGACTCGAACCGCCTCAACCGATGGTAAAGATTCTCGAAACCCTCGCCGGCTTGCCCGAAGGTGCCCAGTTACAAGCCCGCACCGATCGCCGGCCCATGCACCTCTATGCACAACTCGAGGACCGTGGCTTCATCGCCGAAACCCAACCGCAACCTGACGGCAGTTTCCTGACCTATGTCCGCCGCCGCTAAATCTTCAAAAGCGAAGCCCGGTTCTGCCGTCACGCCCTTCGGCGCGCACGCGCCATCAGTGGCGTTGCCGCTGGCGTTCATTCTAACGGGTCTGCTGGCGCTTTGCGCCGGGACGGGATGGCTCGTGCTCCAACCGGAACTCCTGGCGACCTATCATTACAATCAAAACGTGATTGCGGTCACGCACCTGTTCGTCCTGGGATGGATTTGCTCAGTCGTGATGGGAGCGATGTACCAACTGGTGCCGGTGGCGTTGGAAACGAAGCTTTACAGCGAACGCCTCGCCCGTTGGCACTTTGTGTTTCATCTCGTGGGGTTCACAGGCATGGTTTGGATGTTTCGGGTCTGGAATATGAAGCAGGTCGGGCACTTTGGTTGCGTCCTGGCCTTGGGAGTGGGTCTGTTTGTCTATAATATTGCCCGGACATTGCGGCGCGTTCCCAAGTGGAATGCCACCGCCACCGCCGTTGGGGCCGCTCTGTTCTGGATCTCGTTGGCGGTGTCTGCCGGACTCTTCATTGCCGTCGCTAAGTGCAGTTACGATTCCACCGAAGGCCTGGCGGCGGCGCAGGGTGTACGGACGCTCGTAGGCGGATTGCGCTCGGTCGCGGGGTTCATGTCGCGCTTCGACGCGATTGGCGCCATGCATGCGCACGCGCATCTGGGCGGCGTAGGCTTCTTCACCATGCTCATCGTGGGCGTGTCGTACAAGCTGGTGCCCATGTTTACACTGAGCGAAATCCAAAGCAAACGACGCGCCGCTTCCAGCATTGTCCTGCTCAATATCAGCTTGGCGGGCTCATTTGTAATGCTCCTGCTGCGCAGTCCGTGGAAATTGGCATTTGTGCTATTGGGTGTTGCATCACTGGCGATTTACGGCTGGGAAATGGTGGCCATTTTGCGGGCGAGGAAACGTCGAACCCTGGATTGGGGCATAAAATACTTTCTGACGGCCATCGGTCTCCTCTTTCCCCTGTCGGCACTGGCAGTTGTGCTCTGCTGGCCCGTCCTGCCGCTCAACGTGTTCACTGGACAACTTGAAAATGTCTACGGGTTTCTTGCTTTGGTCGGAGTCGTGTCGCTGGCCATTATTGGAATGCTCTACAAGATCGTTCCTTTCCTGGTTTGGTTCAGCCGGTACAGTTCCCAAATCGGCCGAGCTCAGGTACCTTCGCTTGCAGAGCTTTATTCCACACGCGTGCAGGCGCTGGGTTATTGGACCTTGATGGCGGGCATAGGGTGGACCTGTATGGCCGCCGCCATTTCGAGTGGAGTCGGAGTGCGCTTGGGGTGCGGTTTGCTTGGCCTTGGTGTCGCTACCCTCGCTTTCAACGTGGGCCTGATGCTCACTCATTTGCTCAGGCCAAAGACCAAGCCATTTGCCTGGCCGACACCTCCAGTTCCAAACCCAGCATGAAGACCATTACCGAAGCGGCGATCCTTGAAAGCCTGCGCCAGGTCATTGACCCGGAGCTGGGCTGCAACATTGTGGATCTGGGATTGATTTACAGCGTCTCTGTCGCGGATGCTAAAATCGCTGTGGTGATGACCCTCACCACCCCTGGGTGCCCCATGCATGAAAGCATCCGCTGTGGCGCCCAGAACGCGCTGCTCAATATTGACGGCGTGGAAGCAGCCGAAGTCGAAGTAGTCTGGGATCCCCCCTGGCATCCTTCGATGATGACCGAGTTTGGCCGTAGTGCCACCGGCGTCGGGACCTTTTAACATGAACACAAATCCATTCATCATGAACACCACAACACCAAGCGAAAACCTCGTCGGTCCTGACAAAATCATGGACGTGCGTCCCATCCCTTGTTCCGTGAAACACGGATTGATCATCCGCACGTGGCTGGACCTTCCGATCGAAGATCATTTTATTCTTTTAAACGATCACGATCCCGTGCCGCTTTACTATCAGTTTGCCGCTCAATGGCCAGGCGCCTTTACGTGGGAGCCTCTTGTGAAGGGGCCCGATGAATTCCGCGTGAAAATCACGAAACTGAAATCCCTGAGCGCCCCAGTCGGCGAGGTGCCCAGCTGCTGCGGCGGTCACTAGAGTCCTCGAACTGCAAAACTTGTCGTAATCCGGTCAACTAATCTGAGTTCAACAACGTAGGCCCAAGCCAGGCCGTGCAGGTTCCTTTTCCGTGTCTTGCGTGGTTGTGGCTAGCCTTTGAAGTGATTGGTCTGAGGCTCTGCCTTGTTAGAGGTTCGGTTCAGGCAAATGCGAGGTTGTCATGTCTGTGATTTCGACTATAGCAACGGTGAGATGATGCCGCCGGTCAATCAGTTCAAACGGTTCGATGTCCGCGACTTGCTCCGTCGCGGGATCGAGCCGTTTCCTGAAATCCATCAGCGCGTGAGCAAACTCAATCCGGCTGAGGGACTCATCGTCGTCGCGCCGTTTCTGCCCTCGCCTTTGATCGAGAAATTGGCCAGCGAGGGCTTTGCTTCGAAGGTGGAGCGCGGGGCGGGTGCGGACTGGATGGTTTACTTCTGGCGTGAAACTGATTGAATCGTCGACTGCATGTCCACCGCGCTGGCTGAGTTCAAGAACATTGGAGTCATCAACACGCTTCGGAGTTGTCAGCTCTTCACCGGCCTGCCTCCTAAAGACCTGCAAGACATCGCTGAGGTAACGGTCATAAAATGTTTGGCCAAGGGGGATTACCTCTTTCATGAAGGCGACCCCGCCAGCGGGTTCTACGTCATCCAGCGCGGGTCCGTAAACGTTCACCGCGTGAATGCTGCCGGCAAGGAGCAGATCATTCATATCTTTCGCACCGGAGAGTCCTTCGCGGAAGTGGCGCTGGCTTCAGAAAAGGGCTATCCCGCCGATGCGAGCGCGCTGGAGCCAAGCCAGGTTTTGCTCGTGCAAAAAGACGGGATTCTGGCGCTGCTCCGGCGGCAACCCGAGCTCGCCTTGCGCATGCTCGGCTCGATGAGCAGCCATTTGCGCGTGCTCGTCGGCCAGCTCGAAGACCTGACCCTGAAAGACGTCGAAACCCGGCTGGCTAATTGGCTGGTTAAGCGTTGCCCAAATCCACAGAGCGAACATGCGGTGCGCATCGAACTTGCGATGACCAAACGCGTGCTGGCGGCCGAACTAGGCACCGTAAGCGAAACGTTTTCGCGGACTTTGGCGAAATTCCGCGAGCAGAAGCTGATCACAGTGAAAGGCAAGACGGTCATTGTCCTGTCTCCCACAAGGCTAAGCGCTCTGCTGCGACGGAATCTGGGAGAATAAGCGCTCGCCTAACGCGGTCTTAAGTAAGTCTGAGCTTCAAACTGTCGGTTTCAGGATCCCATCGGTGAGGATCCGACTCGCAACCTCCCCGCGCCCTTGCAGCCCTGGCCGAAGAGACCTTCTTGGGTCTTTGTGAGTCTGCTACCGTTCCGTGGAAAACCAACTGAGTTTAGCCAGGAAATGGGTGTCCCCATTGTCTCCAAAGAATCGTTGCCGACGGGCCATCCTTCGTTTAATTTATATCGTGATGCGATATAATGTCCGCTCCTCGGGAAAACAGGGACGGGAGTTGCCTCGCTCATGCACGGGCAACCTTGTCGCGTCAAAGGCGAACTGGCGGAGTTTAAAAAGTTAAACCTGGTTTTTATGGCACACATCTATAGCAACATCGTCGAAACCGTCGGGCGCACCCCGCTTGTCCGATTGAACAAGGTTGCCGCGGGAACTGGAGCTGAGGTGCTCTTGAAGTGCGAGTTTTTCAACCCGCTCGGCAGCGTCAAGGACCGGATCGGGATGGCGATGATTGAGGACGCTGAGCGGCGCGGGATCCTGAAGAAGGATTCCGTGATTATCGAGGCCACCAGCGGCAATACCGGCATTGCCCTGGCCTTTGTCGCCGCGGCCAAAGGTTACCGGCTTACCTTGACCATGCCCGAGACCATGTCGCTGGAACGGCGCACGCTTCTGGCAATGCTGGGTGCGAAGCTAGTGCTCACTCCGGGTGCCGAGGGCATGAAGGGCGCGATTACCAAAGCGGAGCAGTTAGCCAAGGAAATACCAAACTCCTGGATTCCCCAGCAGTTCGACAACCCGGCCAACCCAGCCATTCACCAAAAGACCACCGCTGAAGAGATTTGGGCCGATACGGATGGCAAAGTGGACATTCTCCTTTCGGGCGTGGGTACTGGCGGCACGATTACGGGCTGTGTCGAGGTCATCAAAGCGCGCAAACCATCGTTCGAGGCCATCGCGGTGGAACCGAAAGATTCGCCGGTGATTTCACAAACACTAGCCGGCCAACCTCTCAAGCCCGGCCCTCACAAGATTCAAGGGCTCGGAGGCGGATTTATCCCGAAGAACCTGCATTTGAAAGACTCCAAAGGCCGCCCGCAGATTGTCGAGTGCATTCAAGTAACGAACGATGATGCCTTCGCGATGGCGCGCCGGCTGGCCAAAGAAGAGGGCATCCTCGCGGGCATCTCCTCGGGGGCGAATGTTTGGGCGGCGCTCGAAGTGGCCAGGCGTCCGGCGAACAAAGGTAAGATGATCGTGACTGTAGCTTGCTCGACCGGGGAGCGCTATTTAAGCACTGCGCTCGCCGCCGAAGCCCGTGCGGAAGTCGGTGGCTGAGGCAATCACGTTTGGGAAACGATTGCACTTTTGCGGGCATAACCTCCTCGAGAGGCGATTTCGTTTCGGCCATTGAAGGTATCGCCCCCCAACGTGTTCATTTGCTTTTCGGCAACGGAGACTTTTTTCAGCCGGCATTCACCGATCGGAAGCTCGCGTCGGAACAAAACCGTTGTTTTCGTAGGTTAAGGTCTTACAAGCGCCCCATAGAGCGCTTGAATTCCAGGCGGATGCAGGAGCAGTCCGCGATTTCGTCAAATACTCTTTCCTGGAAAATCGCAATGGGGAGTTGACGCGCATATATGTCTGCTAATCTGGAGGGATGTCAAAGGAAAGCCACGCTTCAAAGCGCACCTTCTGTGGCGGTTCACCAGGGATATCTCAGATGCCGAATCCCACGCTAAGCGAACGCGCCGCGCCAAAGAGTCGCCTGCGCTACCGGGTGGCATTGACAAGCTTGGTAATTGCCCTGGCGAGCGGATTGCTGCATGCCCAAGCTCCGGCGCCGAGATTGCAAGTGACTGCCAGCGCTGAGTCGAATGTTCTTCTTCGGATCAGCAGCCAGCCCGGCTTGTTTTACACCGTGCAGCGCTCTGCGGATCTTGGAAACTGGTCCGCCGTCACAACTCTCTTTGCCGCTTCAGATGTGCTGACATGGACCAGTTCCTTGGCTGCCATGACTGGCGGAGGATTTTTCCGAGCCAAAGTTAACTCTCCGAACCGGGCTGTGGTGGCCAACTACAAAGGCTGGACCAATGCCGTGCTGCTCAACAACGGGTTGGTTGAGGCCGTGATCATCCCCAACGCGGGGCGGGTTCTCCAGTTTCGGTTTCTTGGCGCTACCAATGGACCAATCTGGGAGAATCTCACGATGTCTGGCCAGACGGCCACGCCCTTAAGTTGGAATACGGAAGGCTCGTTCGGCGGCGACAAGGCCTGGCCCTCGCCGCAATCGGCTTGGGGATGGCCGCCGCCAGCCGGTTTCGATGGCTCGCCCGATCAAGTCGAGATCACCAACGGCGTCGTCACGCTGACCACTCCCGTCGATAGTGCCTATAAGATCCGTACGACTCGAACCATCGAGCTCGCCTTTAACGAACCGGTCATGAGGATCACCACCGTTTTTGATAGAGTAGCGGCGACGGCCTTGACCAATAACGAACTTGGAATCTGGATCATTACCCAGGCGCAGGATCCGGTGCGATGTTTTGTTCCTGTGCGTTCGAACTCGGTGTTTGCGGCTGGTTATCTTCAACTCGGCAGTGGCCTGCCCGCCCAATTCCAGAACACCAACGGCCTGATCTCATTTGGCCGCGATTCAGCCGCCAGCCATAAACTGGGGTTCGAAGCTGACTCTATGGTCTGGGTAGGAACAAACCTTTCGTTGCGGATCGATGCGCCTCGTGTTGCGGGTTTGCCTATCGCGTCGTATCCTGATGGAGGCTGCAGCACGGAGGTTTACACCAACCCAGGGACGAACGCCCCTTATGTCGAGTTGGAATGTTTGGCGCCGCTTTTCCTGCTGCCGGTTGGGGCTCAGATGCAGTGCGTGTCCACCTATACCCTCTTCAATCGCTCTGAAAGCGATCCCGAGGCGGAAGCCCGAAAGATTTTGAATTTGCCAAATTGAACAATTGGACTGCTTCTGCCCGCCAGCCTTATGAGTTGCTCCTGAGACGAGGTTGCCGCGTCATCGTGTCTCCCCGTAGATAGTCGTGTATGGGTTGGAGCCTCGCGCTCCATTAAATCGTGAGGAGTTCTTTGTTCCTCGGTTTGAGCTGCCATTTGAAAAGATTGTTTTCAACAACATGCACGTTGAATCCGAACATCCGAATGAACAGAACTTCAGATTTCTGGTCTTCGCACACATTCCTTCAACCGTGGAAAACTGTCGTTCACATCAAATGGGTCGCTTTCAACGAGCCTTGTTTCGAACTGATGAAAAGAGCGCCACGCCATCCGTGCCGCCTTTTTCATTGAACATCCAGTTCCACGGTAAAAGCGCCAATAATGCACCAGTTTGGTCAACCTTGTTCCAAAGCCGGCAGTTTCAACATTTACCGTGAGGCGAACTTTCCAACTAAGGCCATTTGTCGGCGCAATCAAGCGGAACTCGTGTCGAGCTTTTGTTGGGTCCATCAGGGGCCACTCCGAGGAGGCTGCCCAGATGTCCACTTTATGAAACCACACGCCTTTTGGTTTTTGGGTATCAAATGTGTGGAAAGCTGTGTCTGAATTGACTGGAACAAGATAGGAAAGCGCGGGCTTTTCGAACCGTCCGTTCCCATAGGTATCCTCCAAAAGCTTAACGTCGGCGATTTCGATTCGTGCCCCGCCAGCCCCGACCACCCGAAAAAATACAACTTGTCTTCCCTGTTCGACCGCTGTGCGAACTGTTTTGAGCTGAAGCGGGCGGCGGCTTGAACTAACCTGCCAAAGGGCACCCCCGCACACCGACAGGGCGCACAACGCAGCAACAAGGAAGCAGGTCAACCGGGGCACGAGATTTCGACATAGAGCCTAATAAGGTGTTCAATGCATGCTCTGAGAGCTGGTGGCAATGTTCAGTTTATGACAAGCGAATTCTCGCGCAAATTGTACCGACACCTTTGAAAAAAGGGACAAAAAATTGGCTCCATCCCGATGCATCGGGAGAACCCACAACCCCACGGTTAATCCCGACCTGTCGGGACTCTGCCATTGAGCAGGTGCTCACGAATCCAGCGGGAAGACTTCATCGATTTGATTTCACGTTCTCTGCTGACGGCAGAAGAGGGGGTGGCATGCTGCTCAGACCAGACAAGCTCCCAAGGGCCCTTCTTACGTGTGAATTTCCCCGCTGTTTTGTCGGTTCGGTTGTGATTGGCCAGACGAATTTCGAGATCGTCGGTTTGCCCAACATAGAGCTTGCCTGCCGAATTCTCGAGAACGTAAACCCAAAACATAACCACCCTGCTTCCCAAAAAAAATGGCTCCAGAGGTAGGGCTCGAACCTACAACCCCACGGTTAACAGCCGCGTGCTCTACCATTGAGCTACTCTGGAACCCAAATTGTGCCTAATTTTCAATCGGTTAATCCCGATTGCATCGGGACTCTACCATTGAGCTACTCTGGAACTCGGGTTTTGCCGAGTTTCCCACCGGTTGGTCCGGGTTCATCGGGACGTCACCATTGAGCCACTCTTGAGCCCAAAGGGATGCGCAATTTACAGGGGGGGGAAATGACCGTCAAACGGATTCTCCCGCGAGTGCTCGAAAAGACTCGAAAAGCTATCGAAAATGTCTTGGTGTATAAAAAGCGCCCGTCAGGACATGACCAGCGTTCCCACCTTTTCGCCCATGACGACACGTTTAAGGTTGTGCGGCCGGAACAGGTCAAAAACGATAATCGGCATCTTGTTATCCATGCAGAGCGAGAAAGCTGTCGAGTCCATGACTTTCAATTGGCGTTGGAGCGCCTCAAGGTAAGTAATTTGCGAGAAACGTTTGGCTTTCGGGTTCTGCTTGGGATCGCTGTCGTAAATGCCGTCCACTTTCGTCGCCTTGAGGATGACCTCCGCCCCGATTTCATTGGCGCGCAACGCAGCGGCGGTGTCGGTTGAAAAATAAGGGTTGCCCGTGCCACCGCCGAAAATGACAATTCTGCCCTTTTCCAGGTGCCGCACGGCCCGGCGCCGAATGAAAGGCTCGGCCACCTGGGCCATGGAAATGGCGCTCTGAACGCGCGTGGCGACGCCGATCTTTTCCAGCGCATCCTGCAGGGCCAAGGCGTTGATAATGGTGGCCAGCATTCCCATGTAGTCGCCGGTCGCGCGCTCAATTCCTCGTTCACTGCCCTTGAGTCCGCGAAAAATATTTCCACCGCCAACGACCACCACCACTTGCACACCCAATTCCCGCACTTCCCGAATCTGCCGGGCCATATCCTGGACCGCTTCGGCCGAGATGTTCACGCCGGTATCTCCTCCCAATGCCTCGCCGCTGAGTTTGAGCAGAATTCGGCCGTATTTCGGGCGTGGCTTGTCTTTCATGGCAACGTTGGTCGGCTACGCGGAAGGCTTTGTACCAGTGACTTGTGGTTGCGTCAACAAAGAGAGCAAGCGCCGCAACCGCCAACACAGGCAGACGCATTTGATTCTGGCGGTGGGGATGGCGCGCTGCGCCGTCCGCGCCGCGTTAAGCGGCGCAACGAATGAGCGATTGTGCACCCGCGTTGGTTCTGTTCGGCTCGCTGTACGGGCGGTGACATCGCAGCGCGATGTCATCTACCTCGGCAGAACGTGCGGCTTGACGACGTCCCGGCGAACTTCAACAATCCGGCCCCTACTTATGCGTTCACAGTTCATTGCTCTCGTTGCCCTGTTTACCTGCACCTTTGCCCTGGCTCAATCGTATGAGTCCAAACCGCGTGACCCTGCTTTCGAAAATTTTAAACTCCTCAAAGCGCCCAAGAATTCCGGTTTGATGCTGCGCCAGGGTGACCGGCTCGCCATCTGCGGCGATTCCATTACCGAGCAGAAGATGTATTCACGAATCATGGAGGATTACCTGACCATGTGCGTGCCTGAGCTGGCGGTGACGGTTCGGCAATTCGGCTGGAGCGGCGAGCGGGTGCCGGGTTTCCTCGGCCGCATGACCAATGATTGCCTGCGGTTCAGCCCGACCGTGGCCACCACGTGTTACGGCATGAACGACCACGAGTACCGTCCTTACGAAGCGCGGATTGGCCAGACCTACCGCGACACTTCCCGGGCGATGGTTGAGGCTTTCAAGGCGCATGACGTGCGCGTCGTTCTGGGCTCCCCCGGCTGTGTCGGCAAAATCCCCTTTTGGGTGAAGAGCGCCAGCGGCACCGTCGAGGATTTGAATTTGAACCTCTGCACCTTGCGCAATATCGACATTGAACTCGCACAAACGGAGCATGTCGCCTTCGCCGACATTTTCTGGCCCATGCTTCAGGCTGGAGTCACCGCCCGCAAAGAATGGGGCACCAACTATGCCATCGCCGGCAAAGACGGTGTGCACCCGGCCTGGGCCGGGCACGCCATCATGGCGTACGCTTTTCTCAAAGCGCTCGGGTTGGACGGCGATCTGGGACAATTCGAGGTCGATTTGAAACGGGGTACGATGAAGACCTCGCGCGGGCACGAACTCATCTCTGCTCGGGACCGCCAATTCGAAATCAAAAGCTCGCGTTATCCCTTTTGCGCCTGCGTCGCTGAAACGGATCCCGGTGATTCCTACCCTTCCTGTGCCAAGGACAACCCCACCAGCGACAATAGCATTCGCTCAGCTCTGACGCTGATCCCCTTCAATCAGCAACTCAACCGCCTGATGCTCGTCGCCAAGCACGGCAACTCCCGCACGTATCTGGTGACCTGGGGCGCCCAGCAAAAGACCTTTACCGCCCGACAACTCGCGCGCGGCATAAACCTGGCAGAGGAATTTCCGCTCAATCCGTTCAGCGCGGCCTTTGGGAAAGTCGACGCCGCGGTGGCCGCCAAACAGGCGTACGAAACCAGGCAGATTAAAGAAAGCTTCCGCAGCCCGGAAGCGAAGACGGACATGGAAGGCGTGGCCACCCGCACCGAACGCGACCGCGAGCCATTAGCCCAAGCGATTCGCGCCGCCTTTGTGCCAGTCACTCATACGTTGAAGATCGAGCCGGAGAAATAAACCACGACGACGCCAAGGGCGTCCATCATACCAGCCTGGGGCGCTGGCTAGCCCCAGGACGCACCGCCAAAGTGTCATCCGGCAAGCGCCAAAGGCGCGGGCACGGAGTCAATTCCTGTCCTGGAGCACTGTTAACCGGGGTCATGAGGCGGGCCGTTGGCCCGCTTGGATACAAGGTCTGCCGATTGTCCCAGGCCTGCGGCCTGGGCTGGTATGAATAACGCCTTTGGCGTTGGGCCGTTGCTGCGGGCAGAATGCCCGCGCACCGGCGCCAGTTGGCCGTCTGCTACCCGTGCCCGAAAAAACGTTGCCGCTGTTGGCGGCTGTCATTAAGGTTGGCCGTGCCTGTTTGTCTGACGATTCTTGGCAGCGGTTCGGCTGGAAATTGCGCGTACCTGGAGACTTCCCAGGCTCGAATCCTTGTTGATGCCGGGTTCAGCTTGCGCCAGATCCGCAAACGCCTGGCTACCATCGGGCGCACCCCGGAAAACCTCACTGCGATCCTGGTCACCCACGAACATTCCGATCACGTTCAGGGCCTGGCGCAGCTTGGCCAAAAGCTCCGTATTCCGATTTATTGCAACCGTCCGACGCAGGACGCGCTGCACTACCAGTTGAAATGCCGCCTGGATTACCGGCTGTTTGCGACCGGCTCAAGCTTCGAGATCGAGGACCTCATCGTGGAAACGTTCAGCATCCCTCACGATGCGCAGGACCCGGTCGGTTTCCTCCTGCGCACGACCGAGGGAAACATCGGGTTCTTAACCGACCTTGGGCATGCCACCAAGCTGGCGTTGGAACGTGTGCGTCGGGCCAACATTCTGATTCTGGAATCCAATCACGACATAAAAATGCTCCAGGACTGCCCGCATCGGCCCTGGAGCCTAAAGCAACGGATTCTCAGCCGCCATGGGCATCTGTCCAACGAAGCCGCCGCCGATGCCGCCGAACAGATTATCTCGAGCGAGTTGCAGCAATTGTTTCTGGGGCACCTGAGCGGGGAATGTAATCGGCCTGAACTGGCCTTCGAAGTGATGAATCAACGCCTGCAAAGGATTGGTGCGCATCACGTGCGCCTGGAATTGACGTCTCAATCTGCCCCCTGCCCGACTCTAAACTTGTGCCGGTCTGAGACGCTGCCGGCTTCGCCGCTTGAGCCGCCGGTTTTGCAGGAGCGGTTCAGGACCACTGGCACGCCTGTCCAGCTTCCCTTGTGCTGAACTGAACCGGAATGTTCACGGTTCAGAGAATTGATTCGTTCGACATCCCCGACCTGCAACCGTATCGCACGATGCGGCGTCAGAGCGAACACCGCCAGCAGGGAATCTTTGTCGCCGAAGGCGAAAAAGTCGTGCGCCGCTTGCTGCAGAGCCGGTTTGCCGTCGTGTCAGTGCTGCTGCCGGACAAGTGGCTAACTGAACTGACGCCTCTTCTGGAACGCCGCCCCGAGCAGGTGCGAGTGTACGTCGCTGACAAGTCGTTGTTGGAGACCCTCACCGGGTTTTCGATGTACCAAGGCTTGTTGGCCATCGGAAAAGTACCGCTTCAGCCTTCCCTTCAGGAAATCTTTGCCGCCGCGGCCAAGCCGCGTTTGTTGGTGGCGTTGGACGGTCTTTCCAGCGCCGAGAACGTTGGTGCGCTTGTGCGCAACTGCGCCGCCTTCAATGTGCACGCTCTCCTCACGGGCGCGACTTCCACCAGCCCGTTTCTTCGGCGGGCAGTGCGCAGTTCCATGGGCGCAATCTTCCACTTGCCGATTATTGAAGTGACCGATCTGGCAGCCACTCTGGTCTCGCTCCGGGGACAGGGAATCCGATGCGTCGCCGCCCATCCACACGTCGCCGGGCATACTGTATGTAAGGCGGATCTGCGCTCCGACTCCTGTATTGTATTTGGCAGCGAAGGTTACGGATTATCCCCAGCCGTCCTGTCCGTGTGCGATGAAGCTGCCGCCATCCCCATGCCTCAGACCATTGATTCCCTGAACGTCAGCAGCGCCGCCGTTGTCTTCCTATACGAGGCCAGCCGGCAGAGATCGGCATAGCGGCCTTCGCCCGAGACCAAGTCCGGCGCGTGACACGATCTTCCGCAGTTTCAAGTTACAGGTTGCAGGTTGCAGGTTGCAGGTTACAGGTTACAGGTTACAGGTTACAGGTTACAGGTTACAGGTTGCAGGTTACAGGTTGCAGGTTGCGGTCTGTAGAAAGCATTCTAGCCGACCATTTGGAGGAGGCATCGGGAGAACTTTATTACTTGCCCACTTGGGAAACTGCGCCGCCCTGGATTGCCCCAACGGGGCAACCGAATATAACCCGGGGCTGAGGCCGCTTCGGCCGATGCCCTGGGTAACGCAACCAAACTGACCTGAGCGCCCTGAATGTGCGCCAGGAGCGAGTTTCCATGGCGTACTGACTCGATCGTGTGGGGACAGCAAAGTTACGCGAAGGGAAGTTGCTGGATTGGTTGCCGTGTCATGTATCCTTTAATGACCTGACAAATGCGATTAGCGCCTGCACGTCCGTGTTGGTGAGTTTCTCGCCAAATTTTGGCATCTCTCCTTTGATGCCGTTTTTGATCAGGGAGGAAATACGCGCATCAGATTTGGCTACTCCATGCAGGTCCGGCCCCTCGTCGCCGCGCGCATCGCTGCCGTGGCAGTGAGCGCAATTCATCAGGAACAACCGATAGCCCTGGTACGCCTGCGTGCCAGGGGGTGGAGCTACTGAGCTCGCCGTTGCTGGAGATTCAGCGGCTTGCCTTAGCCGGATGATTTCGCCCGCGGCGAAAGCCATGCCGATGGCTGCCAAGCCGGAAACGGTTGCCAGGATGATTCCTTTTCGTTCAAGAGATAGTTTCACGCCAGCCTCCTCATCTCCCAATGAGCATTTCGCCGCCCCAATAACCTGCGGACATCATCGCCGCGAGCGTGACCGAAGCGAGCGCGAGGTAACATCCCCGCGCTCGCCGCGATGCGCGTTCGCGTGTGACCAACCGCCAGGCTGCCAACCCAATCAACAGGCCGAATGCCGGCCAGATGAAATAATGATGGAGCGCCAGCATGCCTGTTCCTAAAAGGACTCCTTTGCTCAAGGCGATCCCCGAAATCACCGCCGCCGGCGACGCGGCAGCGGCAACGAGCAACGAATAGAATCCAAAGGCGCGGAACTCGTGTCGCCGCAGCCCTTCACGCCACCAGAATCCGGCATGGTCAAAAAGAACCGACACTAGCAGCAACGCGATCGGAACGTGCGTCGCTCCGCCATGCATACGCGCCCAAAAGACCTGGTTCATAAGCGACCTGGATTTTAGCCGAGGTTCGCATCCACCACCGCCAGGCTGTGGGAGTTCTCCACATAGTTGACTTCGGTGATGCCCAATACGGTGGGAAGAATTTCCGGTGCGACTTTCATGGGGCCGGGCTTGGGCGCGCTGCCAGGCGCAGGCTGCGGAAAAGCCGTGGACGTGGCCGTGTGGAAGGTCACGTTTCCTTCAACTTTTTTCAGCGTCTGGTGGATGTGGCCGTTGAGCACTGTGACCGAACCAAAGCGTTTCAGAAGACCGAGCGCGCGTTCAGCGTCCTGCGTTCCCCAGCCCCATTGGGGATAGATGGACCACAATGGCACATGCGCAAACAACACGATCGGCGTGCTGGCAGACAGCCCGCTGACATCGTCTTTCAACCAGGCCAGTTGCTCCTCACCCAGGATGCCCAAGCCGCCTTCGGCGATGTTGAGGACGTTGACAAGGCCGATGAAGTGAACGCCACGCTGGTCGAAACTGAACCAGCCATTGCCCTTCGTTCCTTTGCCGTAACGCGCGCGGTATTCCTTGCCGTTGTCGCTGATCACGTCGTGCTCGCCAGGCACATAAAAAATCTGTCCGGCCTTCGCCCTCTTGAGGAGTTGATCCAGCGTGTCGAACTCCTCCGGCTCGGAAAGATGCGAGAGATCTCCCGTGTGCAGAATGAAATCAGGCGCAACGGGCAGAGCGTTGATTTTGGCGATGGCTTGCTTGAGCGTGCTAACGACATCGGTGTTAGCTGGTTTGTTGAAACCGATGTGACTGTCGCTGATTTGCACGAAACTGAAGTCGCCCATCATCGGAGTCTCCGCCGCGGCCGCGGCGGTCGGGCTGAGAATTTTTGAGCCGAGCACGCCGCCGCTCACGGTCCACAACACGCCGGTGCCGGCCCAGGCCATGCACCTCAAGAAGCCACGCCGGTCAACGCCATCGTGCGCGTGATCCTCGTCGATGTGATCCGTGTGCGCCAGCAGACGGCGAACTTCCCGGACTTTGTTCGGAGCATTTTTCATATAATTTAATTGTTTTGATGTCTTGTTTGGTTTGCGCAGTGCAGACCGCGTGACGGCTGATTTTATTCCCGGGCGGTGCGTTTTGTAGTGGAGCTGCATCCATACATACCGGCCAAGAGATGAAAATATTCCCTCGAGGGACTGAGAGCGTGTTTTAATAATGGTCTTGGCGGCGAGACGCCGCCAAGACCCGCGGGCCAGAGGCCCGCGCTACGTAGCGCAGGCGTCCTCGCCTGCGGGTTCCGGCGGCGTCTCGCCGCCGGAATGGCGCGGACCCATTTTAAAACACCCGCTGAAATTATTTCCTGGAATAAAAGCAGTCGAAGATTGGTCTTGTATATTGGCGGAACCAGTAACAAATGGCTCCAGTGGACGAGCGCGAACGATCGGAATTGTTTGAACAGACGGTGCTGCCGCATTTGGATTCGGCCTACAACCTGGCCCGCTGGCTGGCCGGCAACGACCACGACGCGCAGGATGTGGCGCAGGAGGCGAGTTTGCGCGCTTTCAAATACTTTGGCAGTTTTCGCGGCGACAACGCGCGGGCCTGGCTGCTCTCAATCGTTCGGAACTCGTTTCATACATGGCTGCGCAAAAACCGGCCGCCTGAGAAGACAGTGGAAATGACCGACGATATTTTGGATATCGAAGATTCTTCGGTAAACCTGGAAACGGTTAATCCGCAGTTCGCGGACGCCGGCGCGGTACGCCGCGCGATTGCCGAGTTGCCGTTGGAATTTCGTGAGATCGTCATATTACGCGAGATGGAGGGATTTAGTTACAAAGAGATTGCGGCGATGGCCGAAGTGCCTATCGGCACGGTGATGTCACGCCTGGCGCGCGCGCGGAAGCTGCTGCAAAAAAGCCTCGCCGCCGCATTCAACCCGGGAGATCAGCGATGAACTGTCAGCAAGCCAAACCGCTCGTTGGCCCCTACGCGGATGGAGAGCTGGACGCCGCCGCCATTCTCGAACTGGAGAAGCATATCCACGATTGCTCCGCGTGCGCGCTGGAATGGCGCAACCTGCAGAGTTTGAAAAAGGCGCTGAAGCAGGACGCGCTCTACTTCAGCGCTCCGACGGAATTGCGGCGGCGGATAAAGGCTGAATTGCCTTCGGCCAGGACGGCGGTCACTCGGCGATCGATTTGGAATTGGAACTGGCTGACAACCGCGACGTCTGGGGCATTTGCAGTTTGCCTGGCGCTGCTATTGCTAACGGCCCAGACTCGACCTTCACCACAACAGCAACTGGCGCAGGAGGTTGTTTCCTGCCACGTGCGGTCACTGATGGCGAGCCATGTCACGGACGTGGCGTCAACTGACCAGCACACGGTCAAACCGTGGTTCAATGGCAAACTGGACTTCTCTCCGCCAGTCAAGGATTTGGCGCCAGAAGGTTTTCCCCTCACGGGAGGCAGGCTTGATTATTTGGACGGGCGCAGCGTGGCTGCCTTGGTTTTTCAACGGCACAAACACACGATCAATCTCCTGGTTTGGCCCGCAACGGAAGCCGATTCCAAACCCGCGCCCGTTAAGGCGGCTCAAGGCTACAATTTAATCCATTGGTCGAAAGCAGGAATGGCTTTTTGGGCAGTTTCGGATTTGAACCAAAAAGAGCTGATGGAATTCGTTCAGGACTTTGCCTCAGACCAAGCTGTCAGCCCTTAACGTCCGTCAGGATAGAATCTGAGACGCGATGTTGTCGACTATCACAGGCGTCTCGAAATAGGTGATCGACGGCTCGACGTGGAATCTCTCTTTGATCATGGGGCGGATGGTCGCCTCGGAAAAATCGCGCGCCCTCTGCCCTGAAGTCCAAAGATACACACCGCCGCCTGTCGCACCGTCCGCCGAGACGATAAAATATTTTCGGAGCAGCCCGGGCATTTTCACGAGCGTTCGCACGCGAAACCGGAGTCACGCCGGGCGCCTGGCGCAAGCGCGGCGAGGGATGAACGCCACCGCCTCTTTCGCGCTACCCTCTCCATTCCGACCATGTGCAATTTGCAATCGCAGAATTTGCAATTTTCAATTCGACTTCTTTTCACTCCAGCTATCGTTGCGGTGCGCCCTCTGGCCCGTCCCTACGGATCTCTGGCGGGCATCGGCCAACCGACCGCGCAGCGCTGGGTCAGATGGTGACAAACGCGCCGGATGAGTTCCTCGTTCAGGTGCACCAGCTTCAGTTCGGAAAGCTTGCCAATCTCTTTGGGGTTTAAGACCAGCGCACTCGGGTTGGGGGCGACGCACGCGACGGTCCAGCCAGGCAAAGTCAGAATGGGTGTCACTTCGATTTCTTGACCGAGAACCTCGAGGAGCCACTGCGCCAGGAACCGCGCGCGGGAAACGGTCTGCTCAAGGCCGTAGCTCTCGGAAGGCCAGTTCACGCGAAAGCCGTCGAACTGAACTTCGGGATGCGTCGCGCGCCGCTGGCGGTCCAGGCGGGTCTTGGTTTCAATCGCAAACACGCCCGGCGGGCCAACCAACACGTGGTCGATATGGAACGCATCGAAAGGAACGTCGTGATAGACCTCGAAGCCTTCGGCCGGCAATCGGTTCAGTTCTTCGGCCACGCGGCGGCAACCGTCAAACCCAAGCTCGGCCTCGGCTCGCTGCTGATGCAACTGGTGAAGCTTTATGGCGCAGAGGCCCGTCCATAGGATCGATCCCGAAAAAAGGCCGATTGCGAGGGCCACTCCGGGCACGCGCGTGAGCACTGCGACCAGGGCGAGTATTGCCGGGCACATCGCCAGGTAAGTCAACCAGGCATAAATCTGTTGGTCTAATTCTTCGAGACGAGCCCGGATGGATTCCCCCGCAGGCCGACGCCGGGCCTGCCCGGCTGTCGAGGACCCTGCGTGCCTCGTTGTGTGGCGCGAACGAGAAACCAGATAAAACACCATCGCGCTGGGCGCTGGGCAGAAGGCCACCAGGAGGGCGAGCTTCAGCAGTGGGTCCATTACGCCGCTGTTTTAGGCGTGGCTGGACCCCGCAGCAAGCCATTTCCACTCGATCAAAGTGGCCTGAGCCCCTGACTCGCCAGGCCCGAGCGAACGTAGGCAGGCTAGGCGCCGTGGGTCATGGCTTTGGCCAAAGCGGCCTCCTGGTCGCTCTTTTTGGGCGTATCGTGGTGCATGGCTTCGCCGTTGCGGCTCGCCACCGCCAATAGCGTGAGCGCTTTATCAGTCCGCTTTTCTTCGTTCAGATTAGCCGACAGCAGGTCGAGCGCCTGGATTTGCCCCAACTCTTTGGCCCAGCCGCACAGAGCCTCATAGGTGACGATCTCATAATGTTCAGCGACCTGGCCCGCGGCGATAAGTGCCGCGTCCAACGCCGAATTGTCCAGAAACTCCAAAACGGTCACCTGAGCGTCGTCGATGATCCCCTCGATTCCTTTGCAGGGGCGGCGGTCCGGTTGGACGTCGATTCTTTTGAACACCTTTTCGAGGCGTTTAAAATGCTTGTCGGTCTGCTTCAAATGATGATGAACAGCAAACTTCAATACTTTCGAAACGGCGTAAAACTCGATCTCCGCCAGCGCCTGCGCCAGCAAGTGTTCACCGTCATACATTTCACGCAATTGAAATTGGAATAACCTGCTTAGCTCGTTGGTGTCCGGCACAGTCGATTCGGCCAGGGCAGCCAGTGTTTGAGCGGCTTCCTTTTCTTCGGAAAGATTTTGTTTCAGAGTCCGCAGGACCTCCTTTCTGTCCAGCTTCTCGGCCCACGTACAAAGACTCCCGTACGAGCTGATCTCATAATGTTCAATTTTCCGAGCCGACAGGATTAGCGGTGCACTGCCGGGCATTTGCTGCAGCATCCGGCGGCCTTCATTGATGATGCCCGCCATCCCGTGGCAGGTCTTTCGCTCCGGAGATTGCCCAAAATCGTCAAAGACGCTGCTGACGCGACGGACCTGCTCCCGGCTTTCTTCGAGATGTTCGGTGAGCGCATTCTTCACAGAAGGCTCAGCGGCCTCTTGCATTTCCGAGAGCGCTTCGACCACCTGGTGTTCAGCGTCATACATGTGCTTTAATTTGCTCAAGAAAAGTTTTTCCAGATCGTTCATGGCTTTAATCCTGTTGGCTCAGCGAACCGAGGAAGATCCGCTGCGGGTTTCGACACAAATCCTCGTTTAAAGCTAAGGCTCTGCCTCGGTAAAGGGTAATCGGCTAAATCCCGAATCCTCCTGGGGTCTCCAACCCTACCTTGGCCAGGCCGGCTTCGAGTGGATTCGCCGTCTTCACTTGATACGGCACCACAAAACCGGTCACCGCCCCTTCAGAGGAAAAACCTGGTCGTACACCTCGCGGACCGCTTGGCGATAACGCCGCATCGCTTCGCCAAAATTCTCGGGTGAGTCAAATCCGCAGCGCACCGATACCCGATAATACGGCGCCGGGTCGGCGGGCAGTACCGTTTCGCCTTCGTAGCTCCACCGGCGTAAGATGCCTTCAACGCGCCGAATCTGGCGATAATTCTCGATCAGTTTCTCGGCGCCCGGCAACGCGCCCTCCTGTCGACCGCGTTCCAATGCCTTCAAAGTATTGGCTTCCTGCCAGCCATGCTCCAGGCAAAGAGCCTGGGCAATAAATTCGGCATCCATCAGGCCCCCTGACCCGGTCTTGATGGCCAACTCGTCCTGGCCAGACGGCGTTCGCTCCTTTTCAATGCGCATGCGCATTTGATGGATCCGAGATTTCCAATCATTCGTGTAGGCGGCCAATGGCTGCGCCGGATGCGCAAAGTCCGTCAGACTGGCCGCCATTTTCTGGAACTGCTCGCCCAGCTTGATATCCCCCGCAACCGGACGAGTTCGAGTGAGTGTCTGGATTTCCCAGAGCATCGCGCGTCGGCGATAGTATTCTTCATACGCATCGAGCGTATTGACCAGCAACCCCTTTTCCCCGTCCGGCCGCAGCCGGGCATCGGTGTGAAACACCAGCCCCTGTTCAGTGCGGGTCGAGAGCAAATCGAGCGTTTCGAGGGCTAAAACCTTCAACTTTGCAAGATTCTTTGCTTTTCGATCCGCCACGAACAGGATGTCCAGGTCCGAGCCATAATCAATCTCGCTGCCGCCCAGTTTGCCCAATCCGATGATGGCGAAGGGAGCGGTTTTGAGCTTGTGCTTGTACAAGACCGACTCCAGTGCGTACCGCAGGCAAGCGTCAGCCAACGCCGACAACTCGGTCAGGTACTGTTCGTAGTCCGCTACGCCCAGGATATCGCGCAGGCCGATGCGCATGACCTCAGTCTGGTGATACTGGCGCAACCACAGCTTTTGATCTTTGTCTTCGAGTCCATGTCGAAGATCGCGCAGGGTTTCCTCCGCTGATTTCCTCTGGCGCAACCGACCACTGGTGACCAGTTCGTCGACCAAATCAGGCGTCCGGATCGCCAGCTCAGCCAGAAACTCTGACCGATCAAACAGCAGCAAAAGCAGCTCGAAAATCGCCGGGTTGCTGTTCCACAACTCAAACAGTGTCGCCCGCGCCCCGTACGCGCTGATGAAATTGTCGAGCCGCGTGATAACGCGATCGGGGTCGGACAGCGGCACGCGCGGGCTTGGAGCTGCGCTTTTATGCGCAAATCCGAAACCCGACGGCCGAAGCCCGAAATCCGAAGCGGGTTCGCTGTCATTCGAAGGTCTTTGTTCGATTCGGGTTTCGGCTTTCGGGTTTCTTTCGGCCTTCGGCCTTCGGCTTTCGGGTTTCCCGAAAGGGGAGCACAGTTCAAAAAGTCTGGGCAAAAGCCGAAACGCCAGCTCCGTGGTTCGCGAGGAGACATGCACATAGCCCGGGCCTTCGACGAGTTCCCGCAACATACGAAGGGCCTTCTCGGGGTCCTTAAAATCATGTTCGCCCAGCACGCGTTTCCATTCGGCCTCAAAGCCTTCGAATTGCGCCGGAAACAAGGAACCGCTCTGCGCCTGGGGCACCTCGCGTTTTAGAACGCTCTCGAAGATATCGCGCACGCGATCGGTATGGAGCCGTCGTGCCGCCTCAAATGGTTTGACGGACTGGAATCCCATCAAGCGCGCCAGACGCTGCTGCGCAGCCAGGTCGGCCGGAATCGTGTGGGTTTGCTGGTTGTTCTCCATCTGGAGCCGGTGCTCGACATCGCGAAGGAAGCAATAGGCCTCGCTCAATTCGCGCGTCGCTTCGGCCGAAAGCAATTCGTATTGGGCCAGCTTTGCCAGAGTGGTCAGGGTTTGGGAGCCTTGCAGAAATGGCTGCCGACCGGCATGCAACAACTGCATTGCCTGGACGATGAATTCAATCTCCCGAATGCCGCCTCGGCCAAGTTTGACGTTCCGGTCCAATTCATCCACCCGGACCACTTCGTTCTCAATGCGGTCTTTCATCGCGCCCACCTCGACCAGGACACTTTCATTGACCGACCGTGGATAACGAAACGGGTGCACGGTTTCGAGAAACTCCGCCGCTAGCGATTCGTCGCCAGCTACTCCGCGGGCTTTGATCAGCATCATGCGCTCCCAGGTTTGCCCCCACTGCGCGTAATAATTTTCGTACCCGGCCACCGACCGCGTCAGCGGCCCGGAATCGCCTTCCGGTCTTAAACGCAAGTCGATTCGGTACAGGGCCCCATGCGGGCCTAACCGGCTGACCTCGGCGATGAAGGCTTCCGCTAATCGATTAAAATATTGGTGGCTGGCCAGCGTCGGCCGTTGCTCCAGCCTCGGCCTGGCGGGTCTCCGGCGGCGTCCGCTTCCCTTGGCTTTGGTGTTGCCCTGGTCTGACCCGGGAGCCTCGGCAGCGCTCAGTTCCGCGGGGGGCGCCTGTTTGTAAGCCTCGCCTTCCTCACCGTAGACGAACAGCACATCCACGTCCGAGCTGTAATTGAGTTCCTGCCCGCCGAGTTTGCCCATGCCCAGCACACAAGCACGCGTCGGATGCCATTGCCCGTGTAAATCCCGGTGGTAGGCCTTGCCGTAGCGTTGCTCAAGTTGGAGGGAACACGCGGTCCAGACAGCTTCCAGGCACACGTCGGCAACATCGGAGATCTCGGGAATGATTTGCGGCAGCGTGCTTAAGTGCGCGAGGTCGCGTGCGCCGATTCGCAACATCTCACGGGTCTTAAATTCACGAAGTCGAGCGAGCGCACCGGAGAAATCACCTGCTGCCAGCATGGGGTTGAACCAGGCGTCCCGCTCCTGCCGCAAACCTTGCTTGCGGCGGCCATAAGCCAGCGCTTCGGGCCGGACAACTTCCAGCCATTCGGGCTGCGCCACTAGTAAGCTGCCCAGCATTTCGGAACCGCTCAAGACGGCAGTTAGAATGCGCGCTTGTTCGGCTGAAAAGCGGGCCAGATCAATGTCCGGCCTTTCACTCAGCAAGCCCAAAAAATGTTTCGCCCGTTGCGGATCGGCGCTTTGCCGCACCGCTTTGGCCCAAACAGACTTATGAACAGCCGGCTTTTTCCTCTCCATCTTTGCTCAGCGTTGTTGCGCAGGTCCAGCCGACACGATTTCCAATTCGACCGGCACCGGGTCTCGGGTCGCGGACGTGTTAAGCGAAGTGAACAATCCATGCCAGAAACCCAGCCCGTATAACACATGTGTGACCGCAATCAATGGCAGGGCGGCGACGCTTCGCACAGGGCCGGCGCTAGCGGCCAAAACCGCCACTTGAACGAACAATGCCAGGCCATAAAACGCCAGCGGAAGCAAAAGAAACAATCTCAGATTGGGCCACGTAGGGACCAAGATGGCAAGCAGACAAAGATAGACCACAAACGCGGGGGGCACGAAATTGAGGACCGACCCAGGCGTCGGGTGTAACCTGAACTGCTCCGCCCGGCCGCGGCCGTAGGTCATTAACATTTTGGCGAAAGCCTTCAGATTCGAGCGCGGCCGGCGGGATACGGCAAATTGGGGATCATAGACCAGCTTGCCCCCGCGCTTTTGCAACTCATCCATTAGCGCATTCTCTTCATTCGGATAAAGCGCTTCGTTGAACCCGCCGAGTTCGAGCATGGCCTCGCGTCGCGCCAACAGGTTGCAGAGAATCAGCTCTTTTTCGCTCGTCTCACGCACCTTGCCGACCGGCACATAACGGGCGCGGCTCGGGCCGAACGCCAGCCAACTGCCCAGAACCAAAGCGAAAACCTTTTCCAATCCGGGCGCTTCGGGCGGACACAGATTGGGCCCGCCAACCATTTTCACTTCGGGGCGTTGAAAATGATGAACAGCTGTCCTTAGATTGTGAGCGACAGGAACCGAGTCATCATCCAGAAAATAGATCAGCTCGCCTGTGGCGGCCTTCATTCCGGCGTTGCGCTGCGCCGACGGCTGTTTGCCTCGCGCGACAATAATCTGCAACTTTTCAGGCGGATAATCGAGCGCGCAGCTGGCCGGCACGGCCTTGACCAAAGCCTGGCCGGGCCGCGCCGCAATCAGCACGGTGACGCTCGGAACATGTTCGCTCACGCGCAAAAAACTACGGGCCTGCTCCGAAAGGTCAAAAGCTTTCGTTGCTTGGCGTTCGTTCAGGCGTTAATTCGCGTCCATTCGCGTCCATTCGCGGTTGGCTCTTCCACTGAGGGTTTGCCGCCGCGCTGGCCTTTTGTGATTCGTGGTTTGGTTTTGACAAAAGGGGCGGGAATCTTACATTCCTTGTCGCTCCGGATGGGGTCGTAGCTCAGTTGGTAGAGCGCCTGAATGGCATTCAGGAGGTCAGGGGTTCGAACCCCCTCGGCTCCACCATTTCGAAGATTGTGCGGAAGCGTCGCTCACGCTCCGCACGGCAATGTTGGTTTCAGCCAAGAAATTCCAGGGTTTTTTAAAGGAAACGGTTAACGTCTGAGCGCGCAAAAGGCG